>Ga0207975_100293_pt1 | contig 31049 bp, 32 predicted proteins | sample LakWasMe91_HOW11_2_FD_183913 | JGI IMG/M metagenome (GOLD analysis project Ga0207975, IMG submission 183913) | Freshwater sediment methanotrophic microbial communities from Lake Washington under simulated oxygen tension - Sediment Metagenome... | ecosystem: Environmental > Aquatic > Freshwater >...
TTTTTGCTTGATCAAAAAAGAAACAAAAAAATCAAGTCTTACGCTTCCTCGTCGGTCAAATTAGTTTTCGAATGCTAAAAGAAAAGAACTCGCTACGCTCAAACAGCTTTTCTTTTTACGCATTCTTCAAACATTTGACACTCGACTGCGAAAACTAAGGACAATCTGAACTGCAGAAACAACTACAATTCAATTATAATTGACAAAACATAAACGTCATTTTATATTGCTTTTTTTAGAATAAAAATGATGCCTCGATGTGACAAAATATTAGCCAACAAAGTATTTCAAATGGTACTAAATAATAATAGGGATTCTTTTTTTGTGTTTAATTGCCAGGCGGATTAAAACAACAAGATTGGTTATAATAATTGGAGAAACGATCAGTAAGTAAACTTTTGTGAAGATTACGAAGAAATATAAAATCGTTAAAAGAATATTGAAAACAGCAAATTTGTATGTCCATTTGGAATTTTTTGTTGACCAAAAATACAATACCAAGAAAATAAAAGGACTAAACAATAATATATTATAATTGTACGCTAATTCCTGATGGAAAGAATAGAATCCTAAAAACAAAAAAACGGAGCCTAATAACGCAACTGTCAGCAGATAAATATAATCGACTACTTTTTTGTTTATAAAAACTACAAGCGCCAACAGTAAAAGAAAGGTGTAGCAGTTGTTCCACCATGAAGCAGGAGTTTCTTTTTCGAAAACCATAATCGCTTTATTCTCTTTGCACAAAGGATGGTTTTGGTACTGAATTAGCTTTAAGCTTTTTTGAAGTTCAAAAGGCAAAAATATTTTGGTTCCCATCTGATCTACTTTTGTGCCAAAGACGATGCTTGTTCCCAATTTTTCATAAAAATGATTGTCGAAATAGGGAAACAAAATCGCTCTGTATGTTTGGTCGGTATCTGTTTTTTTTGTGATTACTTGAGCGCTTAAAGTTTTATTGATTACTTCAACAACTTTTGAAGTACAATTGTTATCAATGAATTTGTATTGGTACAAACGTTCATCAGATAACATTGATTGATACAGATTGTCAAATAATTTTTGCTTTAATTCTAATGGAATGTTTAATTCCTGCTCATAAACATCTCTTCTTTCGTAATTGTATTGGTTTAAAAAATCGACATATCGATTGTTTGCAATGAAATAATTCATATCACCTTTGGTAAATTTCAATACGAAATTTGGTGTGTCAAAATCAAAAGCGCCATAATTATAAACAACATCCAGATTGATGTCAATGTCACTAACCCTTATCGCAGTATGTCCAAATAAGGAATAGGCTTCATTTCCGGTGCCACAGGTAACTACGCTAATATGCGCGTTTTTAGACAAGGTAACATATTGACTATATGAGTTATGAATAAAACCCAGTAAAAGAAGGCAAACGGATAATTTTTTTAAGAATGAAGATTTCATATATGTGATTTTTTCGATTTTCAAAGTTAGCTTCTAAAAAGGGATAAATCAATTTTTAAAGAAAATACATTTGAATATAATGCTGTACTTTGATTGCCTAGTGAGGTCAATGCGTAATCAATAGCGATTCCTTTGTATTTGAATCCCAAGCCAATATTGGGCTGAAAGCCTATTTTTTCTCCATTGTCCAATTGCGTTACATGTTGAAAATTGCCAACGCCCGCCCTTAAAAAGGCAATATCTGTATAACCAAATTCCAAACCAATTGCAGGATCTATACTTAAAAAACTGCTTGAAATTAAATCATTGGTCTGGGTAAATTGCATGTTTATATTGGCAGAAGCCAAAAGGCTGTAATCATCGTGAAATGTGATTTTTTTTGCTGCCCCAAGTTGAGCCTTTGGCAATGTTATCTCTGTACTTTCTGGCATTTCCTGATTTTGTCCGGGAATCGCAGCTGCTATTTTTTTATACTTTTCTTCGTTGATGTTCCAGACATTGTAAGTGGTCGTAATGTCACGAAGCATTAATCCAAATTGCCAATCATTCTTTTCAAATTGCAATCCAAAATCAAACCCAAATCCCCAGGAAGTTGCAAAATCCCCAATGATTCTCCTAATAATTTTTGCATTTACACCATAGTGAAATCCTTCAATTGGTAATTTAACCGCATATGAAAAAGTAAAACCATAATCGGCTGTGGAGAAAAGGGAAATTCGGTTATAATCTATATTCCCTTCATTATCTATTAAGTCGGTGGTATTCAAAATATCGTCTACGCCAAAGCGAATTAACGAAATCCCCCAAGCCGAGCGATCGTCAATAGGGCTGGCATAGGCGGCATAATCATATTTGGCTATATTGGCAAAGTAGTTGGAGTGCATTAAAGACACTTGGTCGTCCTCAAGATGAGTTAATCCTGCCGGATTCCAATAGCCTGAATTAACATCGGAAGTAAAAGCCACCACCGCATTTGACATTCCTAGCGCCGCCGCATCGACACCAATATTCATGAACTCATTCGAATATTTCCGAACAGTTTGACCATGGATGGCATTTGCAATAATTAAGAAAAAAAGGAGCTGTGTTTTTTTCAAAAGGGCTTTATAAGTTTTTAATTTTTATCAAAAATAAAGTTTTTTAATGATGTAGTGGCTTCAATTCAATGAAATACTAATTTTTGTTGACAACAAGCCAAAAACTCTTAAGAAAACCAGTATAGCTTTCGCATATTATACCTTAGTCCAATGGTTTTTGGTATAATGCCGTTGTATATTTTATTTAGGCCAATTTTTATTGGACTAATTTGAAATAACAAACGGTATTGTATTAAATTTGCCGAGTTATCATTCAATTTATATACTATGAACATCAAAAAACATATTCCGAATACAATTACTTTGCTTAATCTATTTTGTGGCTGTATTGCTGTGGTATTTGTAAGTAAAGACCAGTTTGAAATGGCTTTCTTTTTTGTTTGCCTCGGAATCTTTTTGGATTTTTTTGATGGATTTTTTGCCCGTTTGTTTAAAGTAACCGGTGAGTTGGGATTACAGTTGGATTCACTGGCAGATATGGTGACCAGTGGCGTTGTTCCAGGTTTTGTAATGTTCAAAATGATGCAAAGCAGTTCTGCATATATGAATGAAGGCTGGCTTCAGTATTTTCCTTATTTGGGTTTTATCATTACACTTGGCTCGTGTTTTCGTTTGGCAAAATTCAATATTGATACCCGTCAAACCGATTCGTTTATAGGATTACCAACTCCTGCTAATGCACTTTTTATATTGAGTCTTCCTTTAGTTTTAGAGCATTATTCGGGTGAGTCATTAATGGTGTTGGAAATTTTGACTGAGAAATGGGTTTTGTTGATGATTGCTTTGTTTAGTGCTTATATTTTGAATGCCGAGATTCCTTTGTTTTCATTAAAAATAAAAAAGTTTACTTTAAAAGATAACGTACTCCAAGTAATTTTCCTCACTAGTTCCCTTTTGTTTTTGGTTTTCTTGAATTACTTGGCCGTCCCAATGGTGATTATTTTCTATGTTTTACTTTCGGTAATCAATAATAAATTTCTAAAAAAGTAATTTTTTTGGATGAAAAGGAATGTCAGAACGGTACCAAGACGAAAAACCAAAAAGAAGAAAAGTTTTTTCTCAGGAAAATGGATTGAATATTTTTTTATTGGGATAGCTGTTCTTATTATTCTTGGGGGTGCCAATCATTATCGTTCAGCTTTAATTAATTATTTAGGTTTTACACCTCACTTTAAAAGCAAAGTTGATATTTTTTCTGAAGCGCGTAATCTAAAGGTTTTGGAAAAAAACGAAGGAAAAACGGTTGGTATTGATGTGTCCGAATATCAAGGGAAAATCCGTTGGTCCTATGTCGATACTATTGAGGAGAAATATCCCCTACGATATGTTTTTATTCGTGCAACCGTCGGAAACGATAGGGTTGACAATGAATTTAAAAATAATTGGCTTGGCGCCAAAAAAAATAAAATGATACGTGGTGCTTATCATTATTACCGTCCCAACGAAAATTCTCTTGAACAAGCCGAACTTTTTATAAAAACTGTTACACTAAAAAAGGGCGATTTGCCACCGGTTTTGGATATTGAAAAACTGCCCAAAGATCAGTCAATGGAACGGTTGAAATTAGGTTTGAAACGTTGGTTGAAAGCGGTAGAACTTCATTATGGAGTTAGACCAATTATCTACACTGGGGAGAAGTATTACGACGATTTCCTAAAGGAAGAGTTTAGTGAATATCTTTTTTGGATAGCCAATTATAATTTTTACCGCGAAGAAATTCAAGAGGATTGGCTGTTTTGGCAATTTACTGAAAAAGCCAGTGTACCGGGAATCGATACTACTGTCGATGTGAATGTTTACAACGGCGATTTACAGCAGTTGGGCTATATTACCGTGGAGTGATTTCCTGATAGTAAGGTTGAATTAAAATATTTGTTATTTTTAGAAAAGTTAAAAAGGAAATTCTAAAATATCTTTTGGGGAACTTACTCTAAGCAGTTCTAACTAAAATTTGAACACAATGTCAAATCTAGCAAACAAACCTTCTTTTAAAGGGATTATCCCTCCAATGGTAACGCCATTATTATCAGATAATCTTACTTTGGATTTAGAAGCAATGAACCATCTAATCGAACATTTGGTTTTGGGTGGAGTTCACGGAATATTCATTTTGGGAACAACTGGTGAATCAACAAGTTTGAGTTATGCGACGAGGGAAAAACTCATTGAGGAAAGTTGTAAAGCTGTCAAAGGAAGGGCTCCCATTTTTGTCGGAATCACTGATACAGCTATTGAAGAAAGCATTCGCTTGGCGCAGATCGCTAAAAAAGCGGGAGCCGCTGCGGTTGTTGCTGCACCTCCTTATTATTATGGTTTGGGGCAGGAAGAGTTGTTTAAGTATTATTGGAGTTTGGCCAGCCAAGTGAACCTACCCCTTTTTCTGTACAACATGCCATCACACACGAAGATAAATATCGACGTAAAAACCGTGGTTCGATTGGCAGAACATCCAAACATTATTGGACTAAAAGACAGTTCGGGCAATGCGGTTTATTTTCAGTCACTGTGTCATCTGCTGAAAACAAATTTCACGCTCTTGGTAGGCCCAGAAGAAATCACCGCGCAGATGGTCATGACGGGTGCGCATGGAGGCGTTAATGGTGGTGCCAATCTTTTTCCAAAATTATATGTCGCGCTGTACAATGCCGCAATAGCCAAAGATTTTGCCCGAATTGAGGAATTGCAAGATTTGGTAATGGAAATTAGCACCAGGATTTACACCGTTGGTTCCTATGGTTCGAGTTATTTAAAAGGACTCAAAGGAGCTTTGTCGGCATTGGGAATCGTGAAAGGAAATATTGCTCCGCCATTTACTTCTTTTGACGAAAAAGAAATGACTAAGGTAATTGACACTATTAAAGAAATAGAAATCAAGGTTGCCGAGGTATTATAAATGGGATGATTGCAAAAAAGCCTAATACCTACCCTTAGCCCCGATTGAAACGAAAATCCTCTTGTCCTGTGGTTCAGGACAAGAGATTGTAGTGAAAAGCGGGAAACCATGTCAGCAAAAAAAGCTACATCTTTCCGCTCCAAATTAAAAATCAGTTATTATTTGTATGTCACTTCTTCGGTCATGTTTATTGTTTTGGGACGTAAGCTTACGAGTTGCAAAACGATGGCGATTGCCACCACTAAAATAAGTAGTACGAATACTTGTTCCATTCCTCCATTGTCGGCGGCTTTTCCTAGAAATTCGGTAATAATCGCTCCGGCAGAAATCCCAACAAAGTTCATGATGCCATAACCGGTGGCGCGATAACGTGGTGAGACAAATTGACAAAGAATGGGCATGTTGTTGGTGTCAAAGATTCCAAATCCAAAACCAAAAAGCATTCCGCCAACTAAAATGGCTTCAATACTGCTGCATTTACCCAATAAAAAAAGTGCCGGAATTGTAAATCCCAAACCGATTGCACTAGTGTAAATTCTCCCTTTAAGGTTTTGAATAACCCATCTGTCTGAAATAAACCCGCCGAATAAAACCCCAACAAAGGATGACATCGCAATACTAACTGTTGCGATTGGACCGGCAAGAGCCATATCCAGATGCAGTTTTTCTGAAAACAAAGTAGGTAACCAGTTTTTGGCCGCCCAACCCGGTAAACTTGGAGCGGAGAAATAGAAAAGTAAAACCCAAAAAGAGATATTTCCAAACAGGATGCCCAAACTTTTGAACATTTGTTTAAATTCCTTTTTTATCGATAATTTTTGAGAGGTGTCAAAAACATAGTCTTTCTTTTCCTTAATGAAAAAAATCAGCAGAATACTGTAAACGATGCCTATTAAACCTACTGAATGAAAGGTAAAATGCCAAGAAAATTGTTTGGAAATGGTGGCACCAAATCCTCCTAACGCTTGACCTAGATAGATGCCGGTAGTATGAATGCCTATAGCAAAAGATCGGGTGTTCCCCTGATGGTAATCGGCTATTAATGATAAAGCGGCCGGAATGTAAAAGGCCTCACTGAAGCCCATGATGGCGCGCAAAACATATATTTGGTTAAAAGTTGTGGCAAAGCCCATAGCCATTGTTACGCCAGACCAGATAAAAAGACTGCAGACAATCATGTTTTTTCGGTTCAACCTGTCGGCAATAATCCCGGAAACAGGGCTCATCAAAGCATAAACCCAAAGAAAAATAGCCATTAGTAACCCAAAATTTTCAGCTTTGGCCAATTCCGGAATATCAAGCACCATTGCGGGCTTCATGGTAGAAAGCATCTGACGATCGAGGTAATTCAACAATGCGACAAACCACAATAAGCCAACAACTATCCATGGGTAGGATTTTTTTTCACTCAATTTTGCAGTCATAGTGGCGTTATTATAAATGCGCTAATATATGAATTCAAATGAGATAAAATGTTGATCATTGCTATGTCTTAAAGTATAGATATTTACTTCGGAAAACCTTTGGTTGAATTAACTTTTCCTAAGAATAGAAAACAACACTATTGAGAAAAACAAAAGTGCTATGACACAAAACCATTTTGTGTTTTTATTTGCAAAATTGACGGTTATTCCCATCCATTCTGCTTTTTTTGGAACAAGAATGCGATCGTCTTCTTTGTTGTAATAAAAAAGACCCCATTTCCAATTGTTGGGATCTTTGTGCCAATTGTTATAATCTTCCTGAGTTGGTTTTCTTGAATTCATCGTCACTTTTTTTTGAATAATAAAAACTGAAAACTGCAACGGAGTACTTTTTAAAACTCCAATTTCTTCTTTCTCAGCTCAAAATTTTGTCCAAGATACACACGACGAACCATTTCGTCTTCAACCAATTCTTCGGGTACACCTGCTTTTAGAATACCTCCTTCAAACATAAGATAGGTTTTGTCGGTAATAGCCAGTGTTTCCTGTACGTTGTGATCTGTTATTAAGATTCCGATATTTTTGTTTTTCAATTGGGCTACAATTCGTTGAATATCCTCTACCGCAACAGGGTCAACTCCCGCAAAAGGTTCGTCAAGTAATATAAACTTTGGGTCGGTTGCTAAACAACGAGCGATTTCAGTACGACGACGTTCTCCTCCCGAAAGCAAATCACCACGATTGGTTCGGATGTGCTCCAAACTGAATTCGGCAATTAAGCTTTCCATTTTTTCTTCTTGCTGTTCTTTGGAAAGTTTTGTCAATTGCAATACACTCAGAATATTGTCTTCGATACTTAATTTTCTAAAAACAGAAGCTTCCTGTGCCAAATACCCGATTCCTTGTTGGGCTCTTTTGTACATTGGATAATCGGTAATATTCAAATCGTCCAAATAGATATTTCCGGAATTTGGTTTTACCAGCCCTACAATCATGTAGAAAGAAGTTGTTTTTCCGGCACCATTAGGTCCTAAAAGCCCAACGATTTCGCCTTGGTTCACTTCCACCGAAATCCCTTTTACAACACTTCGTCCTTTGTAGGTTTTTATTAAATTTTCTGCTCTTAATTTCATCTTTTAAGTTTAATTGTTTAAACGTTTGAATCGTTTAAACGCTACAAATTAACGAATAAACGATTCAACAAATAAAGTATTAACAATTATTTAGTTTCGGTTTCTTCCAATGCTTCCCAAAATTCATAGGCTCTGCGTAAATGAGGTATTACGATCGTGCCTCCCACAAGGGTTGCAATTCCCATCGCTTCCATCATTTCTTCTTTAGTAACGCCTTCTTTATAGCTCGTTTCCAAGTGGTATTTCACACAATCATCGCAACGCAAAACGGTTGAGGCTACCAATCCTAAAAGCTCTTTGGTTTTTACGTCCAATGCACCTTCGGCATAGGCATTGGTGTCCAAATTGAAAATGCGTTTCACTATTTTATTATTGTCTGCCAATAATTTTTCGTTCATTTTAGAACGGTAGTCGTTAAATTCTTGTACGATATCAGCCATTTTCTATTTTTTTGTTTTTTGTTGACACAATTTTTGAAATCAAAATACTCACTTCATAAATAAGCAACATTGGGATGGCAACAATAGTTTGGCTCACAACATCAGGTGGAGTAACAATTGCAGCAACAATCAGGATTATTACAACGGCATATTTCCAATATTTTCTTAAAAATTCTGGAGTTACGAGTCCTAATTTTGTTAAGAAGTAAATAATAATAGGAAGTTCAAAGAAAAGGCCGCTGGCCAAGATACTGGTTTTTACCATTCCGATATAAGAATCCAATGTGAATTGGTTGTGAACAACGCTGCTTATTGTAAAAGTTGCCACAAAATTTACCGACATTGGGATAACCACGTAATATCCAAATAGAACTCCTAAAAAGAAGAGTAATGACGAAGTGAATATGAAGACTTTTGCGTTTTTCTTTTCTTTTTCATATAAAGCAGGACTGATAAATTTCCAAACTTCCCATAAAATGTAAGGAAAACTCAAAATGAAACCTGCCAAGATGCACATCCAAACAAAAATATTTACCTGCCCTTCCATCTCGGTATTTTGGATAATAAAAGGCATTTCGGTAATACAAATGCTATCAGCAAAACCCAATTGATGTGATAATTCACAAAAATAGCGGTAGGTGAAAAAAGTAGGTCTTGTTGGACCAAATATGATGGTGTCAAACAAGTAATCACTGATGAAATAAGTTACACATGCCATGATAATTACAGCAGTGGTACTTCTAACTAAAAGCCATCTTAATTCTTCCAGATGGTCTAAAAAGGACATTTCGCCCAGGTTTTTCTGTGCCATTATACGATTCCCTCTTTTAAAATATCATGTAAATGCAATACGCCTTTGTATTCCCCATTGTCAACAACGATCAATTGAGTGATGGAAAAATCTTCCATTAAATTAAAGGCATCCACGACCATGTCTGTCGATTTTATTGTTTTTGGGCTTTTGCTCATAATGTCCTTTGCGGTCAAGTCGGCAATGGTGTCGCGGTCGTTTAACATTCTTCGAATATCTCCGTCGGTAATGATTCCGACAACCTTGTCATTTTCTACCACAGCGGTTACGCCAAGACGTTTTTCTGAAATTTCGAAAATCGCTTTTTTGATTGAAGTATCAGGAGTTACTTCAGGTTTCAAAGTATGTTCCAGCATATCTTTTACACGAAGCAATAATTTTTTTCCTAAAGCTCCGCCAGGGTGGTACACTGCAAAATTTTCCGCTTTAAAGTCCCTCATTTCCATTAGACAAACAACCAGGGTATCACCCATAACCAATTGTGCGGTCGTGCTGTTTGTCGGAGCCAGATTCAAAGGGCAAGCTTCGGCTTCAACGGTTGTGTTTAATACATAATGAGAGCCTTTGGCCAAAAAGGAAGTCATGTTCCCAGTCATTCCTATCAATTTATTGCCAAAACGAGTCAAAAGCGGAACCAATGCTTTGATTTCCGGGCTATTGCCACTTTTTGAAATGCAAATGATAACATCGTCATTTTGGATCATTCCCAAATCACCATGAATGGCTTCAGAGGCATGCAAAAATAAAGAGGGTGTCCCTGTTGAATTGAATGAGGCTACCATTTTTTGCGCAATAATGGCACTTTTACCAATTCCGGTTACAACCAATCTTCCTTTGGAATTGTAAATACACTGAACGGCTTCGGCAAAAGTGTCGTCAATGTAATCAATTAATTTAGCAATGGATTGGCTTTCAGATTCAATAGTTTTCTTGGCGCTGGCCAATATATTTTCCTTTGTAATCAAAACTGATAATTTAAAATTTGTAAGTCTAAAAGAAAGTTGTATCTTTATGTTCCGCAAATTTATATAAAATACCACATATTAAAGAATGAATTCAAACGAAATTGACATACACAAAGAATTAAAGAAATATTTTGGCTTTAGCCAATTCAAAGGCTTACAAGAAAAAGTAATAACGAGTCTGCTTAATAAACAAAATACTTTTGTTATTATGCCGACAGGAGGAGGAAAATCACTTTGTTATCAATTACCGGCTTTGGTTCAGGATGGTACAGCAATTGTTGTATCGCCTTTGATAGCATTAATGAAAAATCAAGTTGATGCTATTCGAAGTCTCTCTTCAGAAAATGGAATAGCTCATGTCTTAAATTCCTCGCTCACAAAAACAGAAATCGCACAAGTAAAAGCAGATATTTCGGAGGGAATAACGAAATTATTATATGTTGCCCCCGAATCTCTTACCAAAGAAGAATATGTTGCTTTTCTCCAAACTGTGCCAATCTCATTCGTTGCAATCGATGAAGCGCACTGTATTTCAGAATGGGGACATGATTTCAGACCGGAATATCGCAATCTAAAAAATATCATTAAACAGTTGGCAGAGGTTCCAATTATTGGACTTACCGCCACAGCGACTCCAAAAGTGCAGGAAGATATCCTGAAGAATTTGGAAATGGCCAATGCGACTGTATTTAAAGCTTCATTTAATAGAGCAAATCTGTTTTATGAAGTTCGTACGAAAACCAAAAACATTGAATCGGATATCATTCGTTTCATAAAACAACACAAAGGAAAGTCAGGAATTATTTACTGTTTGAGCCGCAAAAAAGTGGAATCAATCACCGAAGTTTTGCAGGTAAACGGTATAAGTGCCGTTCCGTATCATGCGGGATTGGATGCTAAAACACGTGCGAAACACCAAGATATGTTTTTGATGGAAGATGTTGAGGTCGTGGTTGCAACTATTGCTTTTGGAATGGGAATTGACAAACCCGATGTGCGTTTCGTAATTCATCACGATATTCCAAAATCATTGGAAAGCTATTACCAAGAAACAGGAAGAGCAGGTAGAGACGGAGGCGAAGGACATTGCCTTGCTTATTATTCATACAAAGATGTTGAGAAATTAGAAAAATTTCTATCCGGGAAACCGGTTGCTGAGCAGGAAATAGGATTTGCTTTGTTGCATGAAGTTGTTGCTTATGCCGAAACTTCAATGTCAAGACGTAAATTCCTATTGCATTATTTCGGAGAAGAATTTGACAGCGAAACCGGAGAAGGAGCCGACATGGATGATAATGTCCGCAATCCAAAAACAAAAGTGGAAGCCAAAGAAGAAGTGGTTAAACTATTAGAAGTCGTCAAAAAAACCAAACATATTTACAAATCCAAAGAGATTGTATTTACCTTGATAGGTCGTGTAAATGCGGTTATCAATGCCCATAAAACAGACTCTCAATCTTTCTTTGGTTCAGGAAAGAATCACGATGAGAAATTTTGGATGGCTTTATTGCGACAAGTTCTCGTGGCGGGATTATTGAAAAAAGATATTGAAACTTATGGTATTATTGAGATAACCAAAGAAGGTTTGGCTTTCATGAAAAATCCGGAATCCTTTATGATGTCGGAAGATCATGAATACAGCGAGGCTGATGATGAAGCTATTGTAACGGCCTCAAAATCATCTGGAACTGCCGATGAATTGTTGATGTCAATGTTGCGCGAATTGCGTAAAAAAGTAGCTAAAAAATTAGGGGTTCCTCCATTTGTGGTTTTTCAGGATCCTTCCCTCGAAGATATGGCTTTGAAATACCCGATTTCCCAATCGGAGTTGGTGAATATTCATGGAGTTGGTGAAGGAAAAGCAAAAAAATACGGTAAAGAATTCGTTGAATTGATAAGCCGTTATGTGGAGGAAAACGATATTATTCGTCCCGATGATTTGGTTGTAAAATCGACAGGAGTCAATTCTGTCAATAAATTATATATTATTCAAAATATCGACAGAAAGTTGGCCTTGACCGATATCGCTTCCGCAAAAGGACTAAAAATGGACGATTTGATCAAAGAAATGGAACAAATTGTTTATTCTGGAACTAAACTGAATATCAAATATTGGTTGGACGAAATGCTTGATGACGATCAGCAAGAAGAAATTCATGACTATTTTATGGAATCCGAATCAGACAGTATCGAGAAAGCACTTAAAGAATTTGATGGAGATTACGATATAGACGAATTGCGCTTGATGCGAATAAAATTCATTAGCGAAGTAGCGAATTAAAATCAAATTACAATATTTTAAATTCCAAATTCCAAAACTCGAAACGAGTAGCTTGGAATTTGGAATTTTCATTTTTAGAATTTACTCTTGATAAACTTCTCCTCGATGTGGTTTTAAAGCATCCCTTACCTGAATCATATTTTCTTCAGTTACCACCATATAAGCGGTTGCATACATTTCGTTAAGAATTTCAAATCCCGTAATGTTTATCGGTAGTTTTTCGATGGTGATATATTCTTTTAAATGAATTTCGTGATGTTCGGCTGTTTTTGCCGAAGCAGGACCACGAAAATCCCATATTAGTTTTATTTTTCTGGACATTATTTATAAGTGCGAAAGTTTGAATGGGGCAAAGGTACAAAGTCTATTTTTAAAATGGATTTTATATTAAAGGTCTATTTCGTTTCAAAATAGTATTTTTGCATGTTCTTTTCATAAAAAGAAAAGCTAATAAATTAAGTTATGCCACAAGAACTCCTATTACAAGTTTCTCCGGAAATTGCCGCCAACGAATCGTTATTGAAAATCCATTTGTCCAAACAAATAAAGGTTTTAGTAAATGAAATTCAGCACGTGGCTATTTTGAAACGATCAATCGATGCACGTCAGAAAGCGATTAAAATCAATTTGAAAGTTGTGATTTATTTAAAAGGAGAATCTTTTCAGGAAAATAAAATAGAATTGCCGGATTATAAAAATGTTTCCAATGCCCAAGAGGTTATTGTCGTTGGCGCAGGACCGGCAGGACTTTTTGCAGCTTTGCAATTAATAGAACTAGGTCTGAAACCAATTGTTATCGAGCGTGGTAAAGATGTTCGTGGCCGTCGCCGTGATTTGAAAGCGATTAACAGGGACCATATCGTAAACGAGGACTCCAATTATTGTTTTGGAGAAGGTGGTGCAGGAACTTATTCGGATGGGAAATTATATACCCGTTCCAAAAAACGTGGCGATGTCAATAGGATATTAGAATTATTAGTCGCTTTTGGTGCAACCGGAGATATTTTGGTTGATGCTCATCCGCATATTGGAACCAATAAATTACCACAAATTATACAGGACATCCGAGAAAAAATCATCGAATGCGGCGGACAGGTTTTGTTCGAAACCCGTTTGATTGATATTTTGATAAAAAATAATGAAGTAGAAGGAATCGTTACCCAAAGCGGTGATACAATTTTGGCGAATAAATTAATTTTAGCGACAGGGCATTCGGCACGAGATATTTTTGAATTATTAGACAAAAAGAAAGTATTAATTGAAGCGAAACCATTTGCATTGGGCGTAAGAGCCGAACATCCACAGTCATTGATTGACAGTATTCAGTACAGCTGTGATTATCGAGGAGAACATTTGCCTCCGGCGCCTTATTCCATAGTAAAACAAGTAAATGGTCGCGGAATGTATTCGTTTTGTATGTGTCCGGGAGGCGTAATTGCACCTTGTGCCACAAGTCCGGGAGAAGTAGTGACGAATGGTTGGTCGCCATCAAAAAGGGATCAGTCAACCGCCAATTCAGGAATTGTGGTCGAATTGAAGCTAGAAGATTTTAAACCGTTTGCTAAATTCGGCGCTTTGGCGGGAATGGAATTTCAAAAAAGTATCGAGCAAAAAGCATGGCATTTGGCAGGAAACACTCAAAAAGTTCCGGCTCAACGAATGGTTGATTTTACACAAAATAAAGTATCTGCAGATATTCCTAAAACATCGTATGTTCCGGGAACTACTTCTGTAGAAATGGGACAGGTTTTTCCAGGATTTCTTTCTCAAATATTGCGACAAGGATTTTCTGAATTTGGAAAATCAATGAAGGGATATTTGACCAATGAAGCCATTTTACATGCGCCAGAATCAAGAACTTCTTCACCTGTGCGTATTCCCAGAGATCCGATTTCATACGAACATTTGCAGATAAAAGGATTGTATCCTTGTGGAGAGGGAGCTGGTTATGCAGGGGGAATTATTTCTGCAGCTATTGACGGAGAAAAATGCGCGTTGAAAATTGCCGAAGTGCTTAAGGAACCAAGATAATTTTTCCAGTACTTTTTCTGCTTTCCAAATAATCGTGTGCCAACTTTCCTTCGGATAGTTTGAAGATAGTCGGTGCTGAAATTGTTATTTTACTGCTAATAATCCAATCAAATAATTGGTTCGCTCTTTTGATGCGTTCTTCTTTTGATACTAAATAGCTCCATAAATCACCACCAGTCAAAGTTTTGGAAGTGTCCATCAACATCCGAGGATTGACAAATTCAGGGTCGCCTCCAGCCATTCCAAAAAACACGACTTGTCCACACATTTTGGTTACTTCAAAACTATCTGTCAAAGTGCTGCCAATACTGTCATAAACGACATCAACTCCATTTGGACAAAAATCAAATATTTTTTTTTTCCAATCTTGGGCGTATAAAAAAACAGCGTCTGCTCCATTTTGTTTTGAAACTTCCGCTTTTTCAGGAGAAGAGGTGAGTCCAATAACTTTGGCACCTAAAAGCTTGCTGATTTGCGTCAAAAATTGTCCAACTCCTCCAGCAGAAGCATGAACTAACACTGTTTCTCCTTTTTGGGTTTTATGGCTATCTGTTGCCAAATAGTGCGCTGTCAAACCTTGTAATAAAATGGTTGCGGCGGTTTCGAAAGAGATAGGCTCCGGTAGAGGAATTACATGGTCAACAGGAACGGCAACATATTCAGCATTGGCAAAAGGCACATCAGCAAATGCTACTCTGTCACCAATTTTAAAATCTGAATTTCCGTTGGTGTCCACTACAATTCCGGCGCCTTCATAACCTGCAATAAATGGAGGATTTCCTTTAAGGTGGTAATTTCCTTTTCGTCTGTAAACATCGGCAAAGTTGAGTCCGATGGCTTTCATTTCGATTAGTATTTCATCAGATTTTAATTTTGGCGACGGGATTTCTATATATTTAAGGACATCAGAATTTCCAAATTCAGAGAAGGTAAGTGCTTTCATTCTGTTTATATTTTGGATTAAAATTAAATCTTTCGGAGTACTTTTTCAGTTTTTCTTCAAAATTTAATTTTTGATAAATAAAAAAGCCGAAAAATGAATTTCGGCTTAGATGGGTTAAAACTATCTTTTGTGTTTCAGTTTGTCTTTGAAGACTTTTTCAAATTTTTCCAATTTGGGCTGTATAACTAATTGGCAATATGGCTTGTCCTTGTTATTGGCATAATAATCCTGATGATAATCTTCGGCTTCGTAAAATTTCGTGAAAGGTTCAACTGTTGTTACGATGGGATGTGGATACACCTTAGCTTTGTTTAATTCGGCTATAATGGATAAAGCTGCTTGTTTTTGTTCTCCATTATTATAAAAAATCACCGAGCGATATTGTGTTCCTATGTCGCCCCCTTGTCTGTTTAGAGTTGTTGGGTCATGAACGGTAAAGAATACTTGGAAGATTTCATCGAGACTGGTTACGGTTTTGTCAAAAGTAATTTGAACTACTTCGGCATGGCCTGTGGTTCCTGTGCAAACTTCTTCATAGCTTGGGTTGACAGTTTTGCCGCCTGAAAAACCAGAAACAACAGATTTTACTCCTTTCAGGTTTTCGTAAACAGCCTCAACGCACCAGTAGCACCCGCCGCCAAGGGTAATGGTTTCAAGATTAGATTGTGTCATTTTTTTAGATGTATTATTGTTTTGCGAAAATAATGTTCCTGTTAATAGTAAACAGGATAAAAATAATGTTTTCATATGTGTAAATTTTATTTTTTAGAGGTCACATATGGTATCGCCTTTTTAATCATCGGTGTTTGCTTGCGCAAACTTGTGTTGATGGCGATTTCATATATGTAAAAGTTATTTGTCATTGGTCATATATGGTATGCTTCGCCAATTTGCTACCACTCGGGTCGCCTTTTATTTATTGGAGTTTGCTTACGCAAACTTTTTGTTAATGACGATTTCATAATTTAAGTTTTTTATTTGGTATCAGGGACAAAATCAAGTGCGATAGAGTTCATGCAATATCTTTTTCCGGTTGGGGCAGGACCATCATCGAATATATGTCCTAAATGTCCTCCACATCTACCACAAAGCGCTTCAATTCTTTCCATTCCAAGGGAATTGTCGTCTTTGAAAACGATGCTTTTTTTATTTACTTGTTCAAAAAAGCTTGGCCATCCACAACTGCTGGCGAATTTGGCTCCCGAACGGAAAAGAAGGTTTCCGCAAGAGGCACAATAATAAGTTCCTTTTACATCGGTGTTCCAATATTTTCCGGTAAATGCTCTTTCTGTTTCAGCTTCACGCATTACAGCGTAAACGTCTTCCGGTAAAACTTTTTTCCATTCGGCATTACTCAAATTTAGTTTGTTCGTATCAGTATGTGAGTAGTAAGGATTTCCGGGTTTGCCCTGGTTTTTTTCGACAGGAATCATTGTACTGCTCTTTGTCTCTTTATTTTGCCCACAGGCCTGAAAAATAAACAGAGGCAGTAATAGTAAAATGCAAAAAAAGGATGTTGTTTTCATAATGTTTATTTTTTATACTTCAAAAGTAATGGACAAATAGGAATTGAAATGTCGTGTATTTTACAATTCAAATTCTTTTATGCAATTTTTAACTATTGTTAGATACGTTAAAAATGACTATTTGGTTTCAAAAAAACATAAATAGTGTGATTTCCTACAAGCCAATTCGCATATTGATTAAATGTTTTTTGAATACTACTTTTTCAGAGACTCTTTTGCGGAAGGACAGTCGTTATAAACATCCAATCGCATTTCAAATACAGATTGCGAGCAACCCCAGTTGATTAGTGTTTTGATAATCTGCTTATTCAGAATGGAAACAATAATTTCAAAATAAGTTGTTTAAATCACTTTTTATAGATTGTAATAACTTATTTTTTTTCTTTCAATGTTGAGTCAAAAGGACGTTCAGTGGCAATAATTCCTTGTTAGAATTCCAATAGTATTGTTAAGTCGTCTAGTGTTGCTTTTCGGATGTGAATCATATAGTTGATTACAAAATTTTAGTATCAAATATACAAAAAAGTAGTGTTGCAATTTTTAGGCTTAAGTTTTGAAGGTTTCGCAAAAGAAATAGCTTCCACAAAAAGCAAAACGACAGTAAAGGCTTTAGAAAGGATATCTTTTTTGTACTTTTGTTTCTTCAACGGAAAATATGGAAGAAGAACAAGTAATATTAGTTAATGAATTAGATCAGCAGATTGGTTTAATGCCTAAGTTGGAAGCACATGAAAGAGCCATTTTACATCGTGCTTTTTCTGTTTTTATTTTAAATGACAAAAATGAGATTATGCTCCAACAAAGAGCGCATCACAAATATCATTCCCCTTTATTATGGACGAATACTTGTTGCAGTCATCAGAGAGATGGTGAAACAAATATTCAAGCCGGTAGCCGAAGATTGTATGAGGAAATGGGGTTTAAAGCGGAATTAAAAGAACTTTTCCATTTTATTTACAAAGCCCCGTTCGATAACGGATTGACCGAACATGAGTTGGATCACGTTATGATTGGTTATTATAATGATGAGCCAATAATTAATCCTGAGGAAGTAGAAGATTGGAAATGGATGAAAATTGAAGATGTTCAAAATGATATGCTTGCAAATCCTGATGATTACACGGTTTGGTTCAAGATTATTTTTGATGAATTTTATCATTTTTTAGAAGAACATACGATTTAAGATTGCAGATTTCTAATTTTAGATTTTTGATCTGAAATCTAAAGTCTAAAAACCCAAAATCATAAATACAAAACTCCATGAAAGTAACTCTGTCTAGAAAAGCACATTTTAACGCAGCCCACCGTTTGTACCGAAAAGATTGGACTTTCGAACAAAACGATGCTATTTTTGGTAAATGTAATAACCCTAATTTTCACGGACATAATTATGAATTGATTGTAAGTGTTACGGGTGAGATCGATAAAGAAACCGGTTACGTATTGGATGTGAAATTTCTAACCGATATTATAAAGGAAGAAGTTGAAGATCAATTTGATCATAAGAATTTGAATCTGGATGTACCCGAATTTCAAGATTTGAATCCAACCGCCGAGAATATTGTAGTGGTGATTTGGAATAAAATCAGAAAAAAAGTAAAACCGGAATTGGATTTGGAAGTGGTTCTTTATGAAACACCGCGCAATTTTGTAACCTATAGAGGAGAATAGATGCAACTGAAAGTAGGGGACAAAATTCCAAATTTTAAGGTCAAAGACACAAATGGGAATGATTTTGACAGTCAGGAAATGATTGGACAAAAACCTTTGGTTATTTATTTTTACCCAAAAGACAATACGCCGGGCTGTACGGTTCAAGCCTGTGGTTTCAGGGATCAATATGAGGATTTCACGGATTTGGGTGCTGAAGTAATAGGAATTAGCAGTGATAGTGTTGAGTCGCATCAAAAATTTACTCAACAATTCCGGTTGCCTTTTACACTTTTATCGGATTCGGATAAAAAAATAAGAAAGCTTTTTGGTGTTCCTCCAGATTGGTTTGGGATATTGCCAGGAAGGGCTACTTATGTTGTTGATAAGGATGGAACTATTATTATGATTTTTGATAGTGTTAAAGCGGAACAGCATATTCAAAAGGCTTTGGAGGCGATTAAAGGGTTGAAGTAGCTGACGTGGCAATTGAAAATTTGTCTTTTGGTGATTGTAAAAAAGCAGAATGTTGCTTTTTAGCCCCGATAGAAGCGACATCCTTTTCCTTTTTTCTTTAAAAAGGAAAAGATATAGCGGAAAGCGGGTACAATGTTGATAGAAATGTCAAATCTCCCTGCTCCAAAAAAAAAATAAAAAAAACAAAAAAAATAAAAAATGAGTGCAGAATTATACCCATTGCAGTTTGATGCGATCCTCAAAGAAAGAATTTGGGGCGGTGAAAAATTAAAAACTATTTTGAATAAACCAATTACATCCAAAATTACTGGGGAAAGTTGGGAATTGTCTACAGTTGAAGGCGATGTGAGTGTTGTGGCAAACGGTGCTTATAAAGGAAAAGCTTTGACGGAGTTAATCAATGAATTTCCAAACGAAATTTTGGGGACTGCTGTTTATAAAAGATTTGGGAATCAATTTCCGTTGTTGTTTAAATATTTGGATGCCCGTGAAGATTTATCGATTCAGGTACATCCTAATGATGAATTGGCAAAAGCACGTCATAATTCATTTGGTAAAACCGAAATGTGGTATGTTATGCAGGCTGATGCCGATGCCAGAATTATTGTTGGGTTCAAAGAAGATTCCAGCCGTGAGGAATACTTGGAAAATCTGAATAATAAAACCCTAACAAATATTCTTGATGGTATAAAAGCGAAACCGGGAGATGTGTTTTTCTTGGAGACAGGAACGGTTCATGCTATTGGGGCAGGATTGGTTATTGCCGAAATTCAGCAAACTTCAGATATCACGTATCGTTTATACGATTTTGATAGAAAAGATGCTCAAGGAAATACCAGAGAACTTCATGTTGACTTAGCATTGGATGCTATAAATTACAAAAAAGTTGATACCTATAAAGAATATTCCAAAGAGCAAAATCAATCAAATACAGTGGTTGATTGTCCTTATTTTACAACTAATTTTATTCCATTGGAAGGCGAAAAACAGGTTGCGGGTTCAGGATTGTCTTTTACGGTGTTTATGTGTATTGAAGGTTCGTTTGAATTAGAATACAATGGTGTGTCTAATAAATACATACAAGGAGATACAGTGCTTGTTCCGGCGGGATTGAAAAACTATAATTTGAAGGGAAAAGCTTCTGTTTTAGAAATTTACATTTCATAGATGTAAAAAAATATTTTTTATAGGTCATCTATGTTATCACTTTTTGTTTAAAGGTGTTTATCTCACAATAATTTATTTTCATCGGTGTTCGATGATTATTCAATTGTTTTGCAACAAACTGTTTTTGTGGCGATTTCATAGCAAGTAATACAAAGATTATATGTACTTTTGCAAGCGCAAATTAAATATTATAAAAAATGGCAAACGTTAAGAATTTAAAGAAAGACATCAATTACGTTTTAGGGGATATTATTGAAGCAGTTTACCTGTATGAAATTACTACAGGAGGAAAACCAACTGATGAAACAAATGCATTGATTGACGAAGCTATTGGTGTTTTTGATGCTTTAATTACTAAAGTGAACGCTAAAAACGTTGAAAACAAGAAGGCACATTTCAAACAAATAAATGTAGAATTGGAACAAGCTGCTAATCAATTGATTGCTAAAATCAACGATTTGTAGTAAAAAAAAGGGCAAAAAAGTTCGAATTTATTTTGGAAAAATGAAATTCGGACTTATATTTGCACCCGTAATGAGGCCGATGTAGCTCAGCTGGCTAGAGCAGCTGATTTGTAATCAGCAGGTCGTGGGTTCGAGTCCCTCTATCGGCTCAAAAAACCATCTATTCTTTAGGTGGTTTTTTATTTAAATAGACGAACATTACAAAACATATTGAATGCCGATGTAGCTCAGCTGGCTAGAGCAGCTGATTTGTAATCAGCAGGTCGTGGGTTCGAGTCCCTCTATCGGCTCAATAGAAAACCATCTAACTTTTGTTAGGTGGTTTTTTTGTTTTATATAAAAAAATGGTCACGTATAACACGTGTTGAACGGATTTTTCGTGGATTTAATCTCTTTAGGTTTAATCCCTCAAAGCTCTGCTTCGGTTTTTTTTGCCATAGATTCATAGATTAAAAAAGGATTTTTAAAAATCTATAAATCTTAGGTTACTATTTAGCTAATACCTCTGGGGATCTGCCCCGAGGTAGTTTATTTTGTAATGTTGTTTAAATTCTTTGTGGGCTTTGTGATTAAGTTAAAGTCAAAAAAAAACCGCCCTTTTCAAAGACGGTTTAGATGAGGTAAGTAAATCTTAATTGTTTTTTTCGCTTTCTTTTATTGCATTAACATATTTAGTTAATTTTTTACCATAAAATGAGTTGGCTACTTTTGGTGTCATTGATTTTTGGATAGTATCAAGGTATTTGATGTTGATATCATAAATTTCGGCCAAAGCAATATAAGGTGATACTTCGTGATCTTTATGGTTGACCGCAAAATTGGTTGCATAAAGGTATTTACGTTTAATATTGTTTTCTTGTAAAGCGTTTAAACTGTCTAGTGCTTTTGTGTTTTTGAATTTTAAAGCTTTAAATTTTTTCTCGATCAAACTTAGATTTTCATCAGTGAAACGGGAGTTTACTTTTTTGTATTCTTCATATAATTCCTGATTTTTTGAACCGGTTATTTTTGCACTTGTGATGAATGAATCCAAGTTCGTGTCAATATTGATTGTTCCTGGCTCTGCAAAAAACATAATGTTGTTGTCAAGCGAGTTGGTAACACCTCTGTCAAGATATAAGTAAAGCATTTCGGGTGATTTCAAATCAATGTTGCTTTCAAAAGCAGAATTTCCATCTATTTTGATACTGTCTATTGCGACAAGGGAAGAATCAGCATACCTCTGAATGTACAAAGTACCTTCCTTTAATCCTTTTACGTTTCCTGTGATATGCAGGTTTGTTTTAGATTCATTTTTGTTACAGGCAACCAAAAGGATTAATGCAGCAAAAGCAATAATTGAATTTTTCATGTGTTAATGTTTATTGTTTTTAATAGGTCACATGTAATTCGCATATCATCATTGGTATTACGACCAATTTGCAGTCATGCTTATTTCATGTGTAAATAATAATTTGTTTTTTGAAAACATAAAAACACAATTTGTTCGAATTGAATGATCGCGATTTTAGTTTTGTTTATTTTTGGCGCAAAATAAAGAAAATAGTTTGAATAATGGTTTTAATGGAAATGAATTTAAAAAAAAATCCCATTCGCTGAGACGAATGGGATTTTTTATGGGTTTGTTAAGATTATCCTTTTAGCCAGGCTTCTCTCAAAGTTGCTTTTGAGCTATCTGTTGCTTCAAGGCCATCAGTATCAATATAAGGGAATTTCACAGCTCCTTTGATTACTTCCTCTTTTCCGTCACGTTTGATTTTTATAGAAATCGGATCGTTTTCTTTCCATTTTTGACTTTCACTGATCATGTCATAAATATTGTCCAGCGAATAAGCTTTGTCATTGATGGAAACAATTCTGTCTCCTCCTTTTAAGCCTAATGTAGTATAGAAAATATTCAATTCTTTGTCAGGAGCAATAAAGATTTCTTTGTTTGATCTGTCAACGCCAATATATGGAACTTGTCCTTTCAGAAATATTCCTTCAGGTGTTTTTTTGGTAACTTTTGTTACTCCCACTTTTACTAAATAGTCATAATATGGAATTGGAGTTGGGCCAGATACATATTTGGTTAAGAATTCACCAACTTCAGGGTAAGTTAACGATGTAATTTTTGCAAATAAATCGGCATCATTAAATGGTTTTGAAACTCCGTACTCTGTTGATAGTTGATGCATCAAATCCAAAATTCCTCTTTTTCCTTCGCTTTTTTCTCTAATTATAATATCAATACACATTCCAATTAAAGCTCCTTTTTGATATACATTTAAGTATTGGTCTTTATAAGGTTCTGTAAGTACATTGGCACTCATAGTGGTAAATGGCATAGTGTCATTCATGGCTTTGGCGCTTTCTATTTTTTCGGCCAGGCGAGAATAGAAAGCGTCTTCTTTTATTAATCCTTGATTGATTTGGAAAAGATTGGCAAAATATTCGGTTACACCTTCATACATCCATAAATGCTGAGACATTTTTGGCGCATTATAATCAAAATATTGAATTTCTTTAGAGTGTATTGTCAACGGTGTTACAATATGGAAAAATTCATGAGAAACAATATCTTTTAATTGTTCAACCAGTTCATCTTTTGGCATCATTTCGGGCATAACCACTGTTGTTGCTGTTGGATGTTCCAATGCTCCAAAACCTTTTGCATCAGTAGGAGCCATAGAAGAAAGGTAAATAATAACAGTGTATTTTTTTGTTGAATTGATTTTGCCTAAAAATGTTTTTTGAGCAGTCATCATGGTTTTCATTTCAGGAGTGATGCTCTCTGCCGTGAATTTTCCAGTAGGAGAGTAAACAGCAATTTGGATATCCATACCATCTACCGTAAAAGTAGTATAGTCAGGTTTTGAATACATGATTGGGTTTTCCAATAACTCTGAGTAAAGAGGCATTTCAAAAACATCTGTTGTTGAAGAACCATCTTTGTCAATCATTGAAGTTGCTCCCCAAAGATTTGCAGGATGCGTTACAGTAACTTTATATGGACTTTCCTTTTTGTCTTGAAAATAGCCAACAAAACCATGCAAGTTTAACATAAAGTTTTTATTAGCATCTATATTGGTTCCGGCAGGAGAGAACACATCGTCTTTTCCAAAACCTCGACCTTTTTCAGTGTCGAAGGTGTCGTTTACTAAATAGGTGATTTTTGCTAAAGTGTTTGCTTTTTTGATAGACCATGTGTTGTCATCGGATTTGGTAACAGTCAATAAGTTTCCTTTTGCATCGTAAGCTTTGAAATCGGCAACATATTTTCCGTAATCATCTTCCGAATAAGTTCCAGGAACTGTTTTTGGAAGGCTATAAATGGTTTCATCTGTTTTGATTTTTGGAGCTTTTACGGTTACCAAAACTTGGTCGTCTTTTACATCAGTAAGATTGATGTTGACTTCAATTGCTTCTTTTTTTTGTTCTACAGAGTGTGTAGTGCTAGCTTTACTTGTCCACAGTAGAGAAGAAAAAGCAAATGCGAAGATTATTTTTTTCATTTTGTTAATGTTTGTTTTGTCAATTAGTATTTCAATGCAAAAAAATGTTACAAATGAATTTAGATATTAAAGAAGTTATTATAAGAACCTGTTTAAATTTCATCTAATTATTTTGTTACGTTTCTTTTTGGTTACAAATGCGTTAAATTTTGCAAAGATAGTCTCAACTATCTTTGCAAAATTTGCCTTTTTTCACTCAAAAATAAGCGGTAACAATTCTAAAATATAAAACTTAAACAGGCTCTAAAAAAAACTCCCGAAATTCGGGAGTTTTATAACGTTGGTTAGTCTAGTTTGTTTTTTATATAATATTTGCCGTCTAAATCGTCATCAAAATCGTCGATTTTAAGAGGTTTTGGTTTAGGTTTACTTGCAATAGCTTTCTTTTTCCACATTTCAAATTTTTCAACGGGCATCTTCTTTTTCATAATTTCAAGAACCTCTTTCTCTGCTAATCCAAATTCTTTTTTGATAATTTCAAATGGATTTCTTTCTTCTTGGGCTAATATCATCAGTCTTTCTGTTTGTTCCCAAGTTAATTCTTTGCGGTTACTCTTTTTCATCACGTGAAAATTAATTCTATTTTGTTTTAATTATTAATAAATCGGATTTTAATCTTATACCAATATTAATAAAAAAAATTATTACTTTTTATTTTAAGTAAAAAAAATATTCAAATTTTAATTCCTTTCAGATTCGATCTGTTTTTAAAGGGAGAAGCTGATTTATACTGAGATTTACTGTTTTTTTGTATGTTATAGTTTCAACAGTTTTAATGTTAATTTTATTCAATCGTTCGAAAGGTCAGATTTATTCTTGGACCAATTGGTTTTGATGTTTTAGGAATTTGGTGTTTCCAAAAATGCTGTGTAGTGCCCTTCATTAACAGTAAACTGCCGTTTTCTAAAATAATATTCTTTTTTTGGGAGACATCAATATTGTGTTTCAATTGAAAGTTGCGTTCGGCTCCCAAACTTAGTGACGCAATTATAGGATTGGTACCTAATTCCTTTTCGTCGTCGGCATGCCAACCATTACTGTCTTTGCCGTCTCTGTAATAATTCAATAAAACGGTGGTGAAATTCGTTCCGGAAATAGCTTCGGCCATCGATTTTATTTTTTGCAAAGTCAATGTCCAGTAGTGAGACTGCATAGTGATATTGGAATAGGAATAAGGTTTTCCTTCATTTCCATATAAAGCCGTTAATCGCGGTTGCAAATGTTTTTTGCCATAAACTGTAATTTCATCGTGTTGCCAAGGCGTTTTTTCTAGCAATTCCGTGAAAAGAGAATCAGCTTCTTCTTTTGAAAGAAAAGAAGGAAAGTAGATGATTTCGGCATCTGGCAGATTAAAATATATTGGCTCTGAGTGAAAAAGTGAATTCATTTTACAAAAATAAAGAGAAAAGCAAAATGTAGTATTTTGTTTTTCTCTTTAAATATATTGAGTTTATTAGTTTAAGCTTCTGAATGATCTTGTAATAAATTTTTATAAATAAAACCTGCAATAATAGCTCCTAAAATTGGGGCTACCCAAAACAGCCATACTTGGGATAATGGTTCGCCGCCTACAAAAACAGCCTGAGATAATGATCTTGCAGGATTTACAGAGGTATTTGTAATAGGAATACTGATCAAGTGTATAAGAGTAAGTCCCAGTCCAATAGCTATTCCGGCGAATTTTCCGTTGGCAAATTTATCAGTGGCACCAAGTATAATTAAAAGGAAGAATAAAGTCAGTACCAATTCGGCAATAAAAGCAGCCTGCATCGAATAGCCGTCGGGAGAAAAAGCACCATATCCATTTGATGCAAAAGCCCCGGCTTTTGTATTGTCTATCATAAAACCTGCTTTTCCGGAAGCAATTGTGAAAAGTGTTCCTGCAGCAGCAAAAGCACCAATGCATTGTGCTATAATGTACGGAATCAAATCTTTAGCTGGAAATCGGCCGCCAGCCCATAATCCGAAAGAAACTGCGGGATTAAAATGCCCTCCTGAAATATGTCCAACTGCATAGGCCATAGTCAAAACGGTTAATCCAAAAGCTAATGAAACTCCAACAAATCCAATTCCTAAGTTTGGTATGCCTGCAGCAAATAATGCGCTTCCACAACCTCCAAAAACCAACCAATATGTACCGAAAAATTCTGCAAAAAGTTTTTTCATGATAAAAAAATTAAGTTAATAGAATCGTTAATAGGTGAAAATGAATGAAAATAGTATTTCAATACAATGTCTTTAAAATTTAGTAAGAATTGTATGGATTACGAATTTATAAAAAATTAACAAATAATTGTAATATTTGTTGTGTTTTATATTGATAATCAGTGGAGTTAGTATTTTTTGAATTTGATATTCATCATTATAATGGCTAATATAATAAGGAGTATACCAATCCATTGTGATAATTCAACTTTTTCGCTTAGCAGGAAGTAGGCCATGGATACCGAAACAGGAAGTTCCAGTGCCGAGACAATGCTTCCTAATCCAATTCCAGTAAGAGGAAATCCTGTATTCATAAGTACTGGAGGAATGATGGTTCCAAAAAGTGATAATACGATTCCCCATTTTAGAAATATACCAAACTGAAATGGTGTGTTTTGTGTGGCAATGCCAAAAGCAAGAACAATTATGATTCCTCCGAAAAGCATGTATAAACTTCTTTGAGCTGATGAAATTCCTAAGGCAACACGATTAGCTGTAAACATTGTTGTTGTGAAAGAACAGGCAGCGAGCATTCCCATGACAAAGCCTCGCCAATCCATTTGAATTTCGTTTTTGAAAATATTGGTTGCCAAAAATGTTCCTGCTAAAACTATAAGAGCTGCCACTATTTTTTGTGTAGATGGGATTTTTTTCTCCAAAAACATTTCCAATAACAAACCAATCCATACTGTTTGCATTAATAATACGATGGCAATGGAAACGGGAATATATTTTACAGAGATATAATAAAAAACACTGGTTAACCCCATAGAGGTTCCGGCTATCATCAACTGGAATATGTTTCTTTTTGTGGCTTTGATAACTTCGCTCTCACTTTTGGCTTTTTTAAACCCATTAATAATAAGAATTCCGATGATTCCTAATATAAATTGCGAGATGGTAACTTCGGCGGTAGTATATCCTTCATCGTAGGCCATTTTTACAAATGTGGCTAACATGCCATAACTTGTAGCGCCCAAGGCTACTAATAAAGTTCCCTTTAAGACTTGATTTTTTGTCATTTTTTTAATTTAAAAAAGCGGACAAAGATAGGTCATTTTGAATTCAAAAAAGTTTTAAAGTCTCAATACTATTTAGAACAATCCTTTTAGTGGACTGTTTTTAATTCCGATTTTATTGGCGCTAAAATTTAATTTTTGTTCCAACAAAGAAGCATATACACTTCTGAAATCAATCTGGTGTATTAGGTCTCCTTTGTCTAAATCGCTTAGATTTGGATTGCTTCCAATTACTTTTCCTTGATTGTTTCCTCCAATTATGAACATTGGAGCTGCAGTACCGTGGTCGGTTCCTCTTCCGTTATCAGCAACTCTTCTTCCAAATTCAGAAAAAACAACTATTGTTACATTGGATAATAATTGCGCTTTTTTCAAATCATTATAAAAACTAAAAACAGCATCATTGAGCTCTTTTAATCTATTTTGATGAATTGCCAGTTGGTTGTCGTGCGTATCAAAACCACCCATTGAAGTGTAATATACCTTCGAATGAAGATTTCCTTTAATCAATCGGGCAATCCATTCCAGATTTTTAGACAACCCATTTTTTGTGTAATTCACTTCAGATGCAGTACTTTTTTTCAAGGCATCTTGAATAGCGTCGGAGCCTTCTACGACAGAGTTTGCAATTTTTCGAACAAAATCTAATTGTGGGTTTCCAGATAATTGTTCCGAATTGTCAGTAGTTTGTTTGGTGGTAAATCGATCTGGGTCTTTTACGGTAATGCTGTTTGGTTCTTCCCCTTTTAGTGCCAAATTGTCGATACTGTCTATGTTGATTCCCGCTGTTGGTTCATGGTCATTACATTGAAAGTCGAGGTAACGGCCCAGCCAGCCCTGGTTTAAGTATTCTTGATTCGTTGGCGCTGTTTGCCAAATTTCCTGACTTCGAAAATGCGAGCGAACTGGATTTGCATAACCTACATTTTGAATAACAGATAAATCACCATTTTGCTGCATGGTGGCAAAATCTTTTAACGAAGGATGGAATGCCATGCCATTATTGCCTGCAATAACTTCTTCTTTCGAAAGCGCTATTGTAGGTCGAGATTTGTAATACAGTTCATCTTGAAAAGGAATGTAAGTGTTTAGTCCATCGTTTCCTCCATTCAATTGAACAAAAACGACACATTGGTCTCCAATCACGAGATTGTTTTGTGTGCCAAACGCATGTAAAAAATCAGGTAAAATAAGTGAACCTGCAGTAAAAGTTCCTGTTAAGGAGAGAAAGTTTCTTCTGTTCATGGTTACAAAAATTAAATAATTTGGAACTCGGGTGATTTTACTATTGCATTAAAAAGCCTTAATACAGCATTGTTGGCTCCTGGAGATTTTGGGTCAAAATCGTATTTTAATATTTTTTCGAAGTCTTCTTGCGAAGATTTATCAACAGCAAAAAGCGTTCTGTCGGTTAATTCTTTTATGATTTCTTTGTTGTTTTCATTTGGATTCCATTCCAATGATACTGTAACGGATTGTTTTTTGGGAATGTTATTTTCTGCGGGTGATTTTTGCCGATTAAAATTTCGACCGTTACATAGCAAATCAGCCAAATTGTTTCGCTGTAAATAAATTTGGGAAGTAAGCCAACTATTTCCACCGTCCCAACCTTTTACATTTGGTTGGTTAAATAAGTCCATTCCCTGTTGTCTTAGAAATAATACTAAGGCATTAATATTAGGGTTTTCTATATGGAGTTCATCAACTAATTCTAATGAATATTCCAGTGGATTTTTGATTTTTGCTCCTGCGGTTTCCTTTTTTGCAAATTCTTCGGTAAATATTTTTACTAATAAAGGCTTGATTTCAAAATTCACTTTTTTGAAATAATTGCCATAGTAATGGATTAGCTCTTCCTTTGGTTGGTCATAAATAAACCATTGAAATATTTTTTTAGTCAATAAATAAGGAATTTTGGGATGATCAAAAATCGCATCCACCATTTCATTCATTTTTAAAACTCCTTTTTTGCCTAAATATTCAATTGGGTCATTGTCTTCGTAAAAAGGATGATATTTTGCACCATCGATTCCTAAGCCTAATCCAGCAAGTCCTTTTGCACCATTTTTAATATCAATTTCAGAATAATTTCCGATCCCCAGTGTGAAAAGTTCAAGTAGTTCACGACTTAAATTTTCGTTGCTTTTACCTTTTTTATTGTCTGTATTATCAAGGTATCGCACCATTGCGTTGGTTTGTAGTACTTTTTTGGTTAGCGTTCTAAAATTACCAAAAGCCTCTTCACGATACAGCTGATTATTTTGAAAAAGCCAATAATTAACTTTTACCTTTTGGGACGAGGTAACAAAATGATTGTGCCAAAAAAGTGTCATTTTTTCGCGTAGCGGAAAGTCATTGGATATAATTTGTTCAATCCACCAAGCCTTCAGTTCATGAAGTGTTTGAGATTCTTTCTTTATTAATTCTTTAGATTTTTCCGGGTCTTCTTTCTTGATTTTCCGAATTGCCTTGAAATCTTCGAAAGTTTTAGGACTGTCATTTAGTAAATCTGGGACTGTAGTGTTGTAAGGAGCTCCAAAAGATTGTTTCAAAAATCCCTCGATTCCTAATTTTTCAATAGTTTTAGATTGCTCGGTGCTAAATCCTAAACGGAGTGACCATAAGATTTCGTTTTTCATATTTCGAAGAATTATTGCTATAAGACTTCTGTTGTTATAAAAGGTTTAAAAGATCTTATTGTCAATAATATAAAAACGAAAAATCTACTGTTATCGTTTGTTTTAGAGAACTATTTGTTGTGAACAAGAGTTATTTTTGTCCTTTTTCAAGTTCCTTATGAGTTAGGTCGCTCAAATGCAAACGTAACGCATCAACCGAAATGTTGATTTCCCAAAAACATAAAGCCAATGAAATCAGTAAGGCAAGCAAACTGGCTCCAAACAAATAAATTCCAACCAATTGATAGTTTAAGAACAATAAAAGCATTGTAAAAACAGATAAGAACAAACTGAATACGCCTGCCATTTGCATAAAACGAATAAGTGTTAATCTTCGGTTTAGGTTCTTTATTTCCAGTAAAATCATACTGTTTTCTTTCTCTTTGTAAACTTTCTTTAGTCCACGGACAATGGTTGCAACCGTCAAAAACCGATTAGTATAAGCCAGTAAGATTAACGAAGTAGCCGAAAACAATAAAGCAGGAGTTTCTACATGAAGTGTCATTTGTGTAAATTTTAGTGTACAAAGTTCGTTTTTTTTACGCATTAATGAAAGAAACGGTAGTGGTTTGTAAAATATAAATGTGAGTATATAATATAGGTGTAATCAAAATCTAAATTTTCAGGAGCTATTTCCTGCTATCCGTTGCAAGTCCTCGTTCCTCTGGCAACATTTTTATGTATTTGCAATAGCTTCCGTCGGTCGCTTTGCCTCTACATAAAATGTAAGCCATAGTTACTGTGGGCTTTTCACTACTATCAGGGCTAGGGCAGTAGTATTTCATCAGAAAGAAATTAATACATAACCCGTTGGGTGTAATTAAATTGTTTGATTTTTAATATTGTTTATTGGTCTATCAAATATGAATTTATTGATATACTGAACCAATGTTAATGCCGTGATTTTGGCTAAA
>Ga0207975_100303_pt1 | contig 29881 bp, 29 predicted proteins | sample LakWasMe91_HOW11_2_FD_183913 | JGI IMG/M metagenome (GOLD analysis project Ga0207975, IMG submission 183913) | Freshwater sediment methanotrophic microbial communities from Lake Washington under simulated oxygen tension - Sediment Metagenome... | ecosystem: Environmental > Aquatic > Freshwater >...
ACAGGAGGATGACGCCCTCCAGTGGCAAGATAGGAGAATCACGGGGCAGCGCCGACCAGCTGCAGCGGTGGAAACGGACACAGCTTAAACTCGCTGAAAAATTGTCTTGACCGATGGGTCCACTTCACTGGCTGGCGCACAGCTGGCTCTCAAGCAGACAGGTGGCTGCAATAGCCAAGATTGGGGCGCGCCACGGCCACTTCGTCCAGGAGCGGCACTATATAGGGACCGCGCTTGCAGTCTGGACCACTCCGTATGTTGAAAGGCTGAATGAGCAGCAAGTGGCTGTCCGGGCTGCTCGTGATGCCCAGATCCTCGCTGCGCGTGAGCTAAAAGCGGAGAAGGAAAGAGCAAAGGCGGCCATCCGGGATGAAAACCGTATGGCTAGGGCCGCAATTAAGGAAATTGAGATGGCGGGCGGCTTGACCGAGCTTGATGCCTTGGTAATTGCCGTATTCCCGCGTGTTAATCGCGGAGAGGCAGCGAAGGCGCTGGCGTTTGCTGGAACTGGCTCGAAGGAACTCCGAGTTTGCACGGCGATGGTGGCATTCGGGCAACCACCATCATCGGTATGGAAACAGTCTGGAAATCGGCAACAGCCCGATGCGCAGTCCAAATTGTGGAAGGCGCTTGTCGCGCACAGCGCATGCCAGGCAATCCTTGAGCGCCATGAGCGCGACCGCATGGTATCGGAGCCCAGTAACAGCGCGGCCAGCAGCCGGCAACAAGGGCAGGCCAGCGTATGAGAATAGAAAATGTCGAGAGCGGAATTTCAGCAATAATCCCTTCTTCCGAAAACGAGTATGTGACATGGAAAACTCGACTGCCTGTCGCGGACCAAGTAGAAATGATTGCGGCTTTACGCGCGGCTGGGCTGCCGCTGGCGAACACAGAGACAAGTGAAGGCGAGCGCCCTCAGAGCGAGCTCGTTTGCGTTGCCGCGGTACGAGAAGGGAGCATCCATGCGTTGGTGGCGACGCCATCTGGCCTGGTTTATCGATTCGAGCCGGCGGTATTCGAACTCTCGTTTTGGGCTTTTGCCGCGCGCCACTATTATTGGGTTACATTTTCTCTGGCCGATCGCGAGCATGTCAGTGCGCTCACTGGTGTTCCCGTGAAAACGATGAAAGGTCGGACCTTCTCACGTAGTAAATTAGGCTTGAGCAACGTTCCGCTTAACGCACTTCTGGCAGAGTTGAACCTCATAGCACCGGCGGATCGTTGAGTCCAGATAGTCCGACCTGGTGAACGCCAATTACCTTGGCCGGTCGTGTTGTCGCTCACCACGTCGGTGTTGCAATTAGCAATTGCAGCACAATGCGTACGTCCCACCTGTAGGAAAAGACGCCGCGCATCAAGCCCGCTGGTAGCGCCGAAAATTTGTGATTTAACCCGAATTTATTCGGTTGCCACCGATCTTGCGAAAAATCCCCTTGACAGAGGAGCAGGGTGGTTTACCTCTGATTGTAAAGGGTATTGGCGGCGGCCTGACGGACTATCTCGTTGGTACGTAGCACGGAGCTGTAGTGCAAGTGGGCAGTGCGCGTCGTCAACGTCACCAGCGCAGGTAACGGCAGATCCGTCGCTTAGCCGGTTTAGGTTTATTCGATTGGGAGGCCGGTTTGATGAGCTTCACCAAACCGAAAAAATGCCTAAAGGTCCAGGGGCTGATGGATCGGCTAACGCCTGGAGCCCAAGTAGGCACCTGAAATGGCGGGCCGGTTGTGCCCCAATTGGCGCGCCACCTCCAGGTAAGCGGCCGCGACCAAAGCCGGATCGCCTGCGATATCGCCGCCGCGCACCGGCGCCTGAAGTTCCGTCAGTTCGAAATACAGGTCGCCGGCGAACTGGTGGCGCAGGCCGTGCGGGGTCACGCCCAGCAGCTTGCGGCTGACACCGGCCGCGCGCAGCACGTTCGAGAATCGGTCGAGTGCCTGCTTCAGCGACAGGCCTGGGCGTCCTACATGGCTGGTCTGATACGGCGCCACCGCAAGTGCCCGTTCAAAAGCGCGCAACTGTTCGGGATTTCGCATCGCGGTGTAGCGAAGGCGCCCGCCCTTGGTCCCGCGTTTGATGCGCAGGAAGCTAAGGTACTGGGCACCGACTGGATAACCCACTGGTAGTGCATGGGCCGGCACCTGCGCCAGCTGCGGGCGGAACATTACCGCTTCCTTGCGCCGCAGGCCAAATGCGAGCATCAGCTCAAGCTGGACCGCAACGAATGGGTCGAGCTTGGCGACGCTTGAGAACACGCGTTCAATGTCGACATCGTTGCCCGACCAGCTCAGGTCGGATTTGGCGCAGCAGCTACGCTGCACCAGGGCCGGGTTGTCGACATACGCCTCGGCCGGCAGGACCATGCCCGGCTTGCCAATCCAACCAGCGAATACGCGTAGGATACTCAGTTGCTGCTGAATGTAGGCGGCGCTGTGCGGTTGCGCCAGCGGGGCCAGCTTGCTGGCGCCGCTCGAGCGCGACCGCTCCGCCGCCACCGGGTCGGCGGTCCAGTGCTCGACGAGGGCCTCCAGATGACGCCCGTTCAGTCCGGACGGGCGCGGTTTGTAGCCGAGCGCGCGCAGTAGTGTAAACATGCGGAACAGTCCCTGCTCGCGCGCCTGCATGGTGTTATGCGAAATCACCTTGGGCAGCTTGGCGTGCCGGTTGTTGTGCTGCGCCAAGATCAGCTTGAGCTCCTCTTCCAGTTAGCATTGGTGCTCATGACACACCCCATGGGCTCAGCTCGGCCGGGCGTTGGCCGAACGCTTGGGCTGGGATGGCACCCGCCGCTGTCCGCCACGGTCGGGAATGCGACCAGAAATGCAAGGTCGGCCTGGGCCCCGGCCAGATGGATGTGGCGGGCGCCGGTCGAGGGCTCTCGGTATTCCTCCAGCGTCACCTGGAGGGTCGGGATGGGGTGGGTACGCAACAGTTCGAATGTGCTCATCGTCACTCGTGATGGAGCGCCGGCGGCGGAGGCCGCCGGCGATTGGTTCAGACGTCCTGCAGCAGTTGCAGCAGGACGTCTGCGGCGCGCGCGTAGGACAATTTGTCCTGCTCGTGATCGACACGATTGTGCAGGCGGACGAGACGATCATCTTCCGGATAATGCTCTGCCAGCAGATTGAATACCGTCACTGTCTTTTGCAGCTCCGTCTGGTCCTTGAGGTATTTGTCAAACAGTTCCTGCATGTGTGCGCGCAGCGTGGGCTCGTACTCGATGCGCCAGCCGGCGTCGACCGACGCCAGCAGCTTACGTGCCCTTGCCCATACGCGCAGCGTGTCATAGACGACAACCGGCGAAGTGACCGGGTTCCATCCCGCTGTTTCGACGCAGGTCTTCAGGAGTGTTGGCAGCTGATCGCTCGTCTCGTCGGTTGCAGCTGTGGCCGCCCGTCGCGCAGCGCGCCATTCCGGCCCCGGCGGCGGATTTTCTTCGGTCACGCAGCGATGGAGCCGCTCGATGCCGTCGAGTGCCTGCTGCGCCGCGCCAGCAGGGATGGAAATGCGCGGCTTCAAGTCGTCCAGCAGCCACAGAATGATCGAAGATGCATACAGACGTCCTTCGAGGGCCGGATCGAGCGCGCTGGTCGCTTCGTCCGAACCTGCAGGTGTTGCGCAAATAGTGTGCACAACATCGTCCCCGTTTCATGCGCCAATCCGAAAATCATTGAATGGGTCCAGCTCTATCGTGCGATCACGGAAATCGCAGGGATATCCGTTACCGAGCACGTCGTCTACCAGATGCTGTTACAGGGAAGCTAACGGCATCACTGCGCGCAGTTGCGTAGCCGGCTGGACGAATGTCGCCACCCGGTGATTGAGCAACTGGCCGCGATGGGCTGCTCGTTCGAACAGCAACCGGACGTGGGCATGTATGTCTGGGTATCGTTGCCCGACAAGAATTGCTGCAGGCCGGCGGCCAGACATGATGGGCCCGCGTCCGTCAGCGGACGCGGGCGAGCGGCGTTTTCCTGTACAGCACAAGGCCGAGTAACAGACTCGCCCCACCAATGACCGCCAGTGTGGTGCGGATGCCGAGGCGATCGGCGCAAAAGCCAGCCGCGATCGCGCCTACCGGCGCCAAGGCTGCCACCAGGAAGCGCATGGTCGCGATCACACGTCCGAGCAAATAGTCGGGTGTGATGCGTTGGCGCAGTGCCAGGTAGGGGAGCATCATCAGCATCACGCCGCAATCACGTACCATCAGAACCATCGCATAGGCAACCATGCTCGCGTCCTTGCTGCCGCCGAGTTGCGCGGGCAGGACGGACGTCATCAGGAATGCCAGTGTGGTGGCGGCGAAACCGATCAGGCACGTCATGCCGCTACCGTAGCGTCGTGTCAAGCGTCCGACCGCGAGCGCGCTTGTCAGGATGCCGATCCCGCCCGCCGTTTCCGCCAGCCCGAGCGCGCCGACAGACAGGCCCAGCGTGCGCGTGACGAAGACCACATTCAAGGCCAAGTAACCGGTGAATAGCAGGTTCCAGGCGCCCACCCCCCAGGCCAGCGGCAGCAGTACGGGCTGGTGCCGGATGAACGACAGCCCTGCGCGCATGTCCTCGATGGGATGACTACTAGCTCGGGGCGGTTGGGGGTCCGGAAATAGAATCGTTCGGAAGATCGTGATCGACACGATCATGACAGCGGCGCTGACTAGCAAGGTGAGCGGCGCGGAGGCGAATTGCACTAGCGCGCCGGCGATGCCGGGGCCCAGCAGTCGTGTGATCGACTCAATGCTGGTGAAACGTGCCTGTGCCGAGAGGATGGCGTCACGGTCGACGATGCCCCTAAGGAGAATCTGTTCCGCGCTACCGCCCACGAGTAGGCCGAAGCCGATAATGAAGGCGACGCCGTACAGCCACGCCATTGACAACAATCCGCACCAGTGAACCGCGACAACGCTGGCCAGCGCAAGCGTCGACATCAACTTGCAGCCGAACAGGATGGGCCTCTTACGATGGCGGTCGAGCCACACGCCGGCAGGCAGGCCGAACAGAGCAAATGGCAGGAATTGCATCGCCACCAGAATACCCATTTCGGCCGGGGTTGCCCGTAGCAGCAGGGCGGCGCATAAGGGAATCGCCAAACCGCTGACCTGCGTGGCGAAACCGTTCAGCGCCCCGCTTAGCCAGTAGCGTAGGAAGCTCGGATTTTGCAGCAACCGGTCGGCGTGGCGCCGGCGGCTGACGTACTGCAGCAGAGGTGCAAGCATGCGTGATCTCAGGTGCTTTCCGCTATGCCCGCGATTTGCCTGGCCTCGCCGATGCCGCGCTGACGCAGCAGCGCTTCCTGGCTCGGAGGGCGACCACGAAAAGCCAGAAAATTGTCAGCCGCCGGACGGCTTCCGCCCATCTCCAGCACCGTGCTGCGGAACCGGTCCCAGGTACGCTTCTCCAGGACGCCGGTTTGCGCGAATGCGCTCCAGGCGTCGGCGGCCAGCACCTTGGCCAATAGACAGCTGTAGTAACCTGCTGCGTACGCGCCAGCGAAGATATGCGAGAAGCCGTTGGCAAAACGGTTGTACCCAGGTACCGGCAGCAGGGCGACTTCCGCGCGCACCCTGTCCAGCAAAGTCTGGATATCGTCGCCGGGTGCAGGGCTGGCATGCAGCATCATGTCGAACAGTGCGAGCTCGATCTGGCGCAGCAGCGCCAAGCCACCCTGAAAAGTTTTCGCCGCCAGCATCCGCGCGAACAGCGCCCGTGGCAGTTTTCGACCGTCATCGACGTGGGCGCTCATTCCCTCGATCACATCCCATTCCCACGCAAAGTTTTCGATGAGCTGGCTCGGCAGTTCTACGGCATCCCATTCGACACCCGAAACGCCCGAGACGCCCAGGTCTTCCACAGTCGATAGCAGGAAATGCAGGTTGTGGTCGAATTCATGGAACAGCGTCACGAGCTCGCTGTGATCGAGCATGGCGACGCCACGCTCGTCCGGCGCCGCGAAATTGCAGACGACAGAGGCGAGCGCCGTGCGTATGTGTTCGCCGCGGCGCCAGCGAGGCTGCATGCCGTTGACCCAGGCGCCACCGCGTTTGCCGGCCCGTGCATACAGGTCGAGGTAGAACACGCCTAGCTCCACGCCATCTCTCGATACGCGATAGGCCTGCACGCTGTCATGCCAGACAGGAAGGTCGCCGCGGACGACGTCGATGTCGAAAAGCCGCCGTACGAGCGTCAGCAGGCCGTCCAGAACGCGCTCAACGGTGAAGTAGCGTCTGACCTTGGCCTGGCTGAATGCATACTGCGCTTGCCGCATGCGCTCGGCCACGTAGGGCTGGTCCCAGGCTACCATCGTATGGAGCCTAAGCTCGCGCCTGGCGAAGGCATGCATCTGTTCGATTTCCCGGCCTGCGGCCTGCCGCGCTGCGCTGGCGAGGTCGTGCAGAAAGGCGATCACCTGTTCGGGGTCCCGCGCCATTTTCGGGGCAAGCGATACCTGCGCATGGCTGGCCATGCCGAGCATGCCCACACTTTCTTGGCGTAGGGCCAGCAGCTCTTGCATCAGGTGCGTATTGTCCAGCGCATGAGGGCCGAACTCGCTCGCGCGCGTGCTGTACGCGTGGTACAGCTTTTCGCGCAACGGGCGGTTCCAGACGTAGCGCATCATACCGTTGTACATCGTCAGTTGAAGCCCTAGCTTGTGACCCTCCCTGCCCTCCGCCTTGGCCGCTTGGCGCGCCGCCTTGACGATCTCGTCCGGCACGCCACTTAGTTCGTTTGCGTGCGCATAGTAGGCGTAGCGGTCGGTCGCATCGAGTAGGTTCGTCGCGAAGCGCTGTGATAGCGTGGCGCAGCGATCGACAATGCCGGCGAAATGTCGCTTATCGGCTTCGGCCAATTCAACGCCACCCAACTGCGCCGCCTGTAGCTCGAGCGCGACAGCGCGCGTTCGCTGGGGCGTCAGGGCGGGATCTGCCGCGATGGCACGGTATTTCCGGTATAGCCCCCGGTCCGCGCCCAGCGCGGTATGGAAAGCCGTCACTTTCGGCAGACATGCCTGGAGGCTCTCGCGCAGGCGCGGGGTGTCGGCGACCGCGTGCAAATGCGTCACCACGGTCCAGGCAAAGTTAAGTCGCTCGACGTGAACGTCCAGCGCCGTCGACAGGGCGGCGTAGTCCGCAGGTACGGTGGGGCTCGCGGCTCGGGCGAGGGCGTCGTACGCATTGACCAGCAAGGTATTGATCGCCGGTTCGACCGAATCCGGGTCGATGGCGTGGAAGTCGGGTGGCCCGTCGAGGGCAAGCAATGGATTGTTCATGGCGCCACGAAGAGGAAAACGCGAATCTTAGGCGTAATCGCATTCGTCGAACGGTACGGATAATCAGCCTTTCCAGCCACTGTATTGGATATGCGTGCCGGACGGTTGGTCAGAGCCAGTTGTCCATATCCGTACTGATGCTCAGGGCCGCACAGCCCGACGGATTTGTACTCAGGCGTATGGCCGTCGGCGGGCGACTCGGCTTTAGCATTCACGCTTCAGACAAGGAGGCATCATTGAATATCACGTTGAACCCACAGAATCTGGCCAGCGTTAAGTCTGGCTGCATCGCCGTCGGTATCCACGAAGGGGGCGTGCTTACGCCTGAGGCGAAAGCCCTGGACGCCGTGGAGGCCATCAGCCGTGCCGTCGCGTCGGGCGACATCACCGGCAAGACGGGATCGACCCTCATGCTGCGCCAGCTGGCGGGCGTCGCCGCCGAACGAGTGCTTCTGGTTGGCCTCGGCAAGGCCGGATCGCTCGCCGACAAGGCATTCAAGCAGGGAGTAGGCGCTGCCTTAAATCACTTTGCACGCATCGGCGCGCGTGATGCCGTCCTCGCGCTGCCGCTGGAACAGGTAGAGGGGCGGGATATCCACTGGGTGCTGCGTTGCATCGTGCAGGCCGTGTATGACCTGGCGTATCGCCCCGACAACCTGAAAAGCGAAAAGGACGAAGCGCCCGCCGGTGTGCGCGACCTAATTCTTCCGGTGACGCCGGATGCCGCCGCCATGCATACCCTGGCACAGGCCAAAGCGATGGCCTCCGGCACCGTGTATGCCCGCGAGCTCGGGGATTTGCCGCCCAACGTGTGTACGCCAGCTTATCTGGCCGCCCGTGCAGAAGACCTCGCGCGCGAGTTCGGGTTCGAATGTCAGATCCTGGGACGCGACGCCCTTGCCGAATTAAAGATGCACAGTTTTCTCGCGGTCGCTTCCGGCAGCGACGCCGCTCCGGCGCTGGCGGTGCTGCAGCATCGGGGTAGCAAGAGCGACGAAGCGCCCATCGTGCTGGTCGGGAAGGGCCTGACGTTCGACTCCGGCGGCATCTCGCTTAAACCGGGAGCATCGATGGACGAGATGAAGTACGACATGTGCGGCGCGGCGGCCGTGCTGGGCGTGTTTCGCGCCATTGGCGAACTGAACCTGCCGTTGAATGTCGTCGGGATCGTTGCGGCATGCGAGAACATGCCTTCCGGCCGTGCCGTCAGGCCGGGTGACATCGTGACGTCGATGAACGGCTTGAGCATCGAAGTGCTGAATACTGACGCCGAAGGTCGTCTGGTGTTGTGCGATGCCCTGAGTTATGCGGCGCGCTTCAAGCCACAGATCTTGATCGACATCGCCACCTTGACCGGCGCATGCGTGACCGCCCTCGGCCAGCACCACAGCGGCCTGTTCACGCGAATGGATGCTGAACATGACGAGCTGGCGTCGGGACTCCTGCTGGCGGGCCGCGAAACTGACGACACGGCATGGCGCATGCCGCTCGATGCTGCGTATGCCGAACAGCTGAAATCCAATTTCGCCGACCTTGCCAATATCGGCAGCCCGGGCGGCGGCGCCGTGGTGGCGGCCGCCTTCCTCGAACGCTTCACGCGCGGGCAACGCTGGGCTCACTTGGATATTGCCGGCACGGCCTGGCGTATCGGCAATGACAAGGGCGCCACTGGACGTCCGGTCCCCTTGCTGACCCATTACCTTTGCAAGTACGCAGCCTTGCAATCGAATTGAAAGGAAAACCGATGGCGACAACAACGAAGCATGCCCGCGTGCTGATCCTCGGCTCGGGTCCGGCAGGCTATAGCGCGGCGATCTACGCCGCGCGCGCGAACCTCGAACCGGTGCTGGTGACGGGGCTGGAAACGGGCGGACAACTCATGACGACAACCGATGTCGAGAACTGGCCTGGCGACCCCATGGGAGTGCAGGGGCCTGATCTGATGATGCGCCTGCAGCAGCATGCCGTCCGCTTTGGAACTGAACTCATCGTTGACCACATTCATACTGCCGTCCTGGACGAGAAGCCATTCCGCCTGGTCGGCGAAAGCGGGGTTTACACGTGCGACGCGCTGATTATCGCGACCGGTGCATCGGCTCAGTATCTCGGCCTGCCATCTGAGCAGGCCTATCTCGGACGCGGCGTGTCGGCCTGCGCCACCTGCGACGGATTCTTCTACCGGGGCAGGGACGTTGTGGTCGTTGGCGGCGGCAACACGGCCGTGGAGGAAGCACTCTACCTGAGCCAGATCGCGAAGCATGTCGCGCTCGTTCACCGACGCGACACCTTCCGCGCCGAGCCGATCCTGGTGGATCGGCTTCGCGCAAAGGTCGCGGAGGGAAAGGTGAGCCTCGTCCTCGACTGCCAGTTGCACGAAGTGCACGGCGACGCTGCAGGTGTCACCGGGGTCACGCTGCGCACGAACCAAGGGGAGTCGATGTTCCTGCCGGTACACGGCGTGTTCCTGGCGATTGGGCATAAGCCGCAAACGGCCCTGTTCGCAGGCCAGCTCGAGATGGCGGGCGGTTACCTGAAGACCGGCGGGGGGAGCGAGGGCATGGCGACTGCCACGTCGAGGCCGGGTGTGTTCGCTGCAGGTGACGTTCAGGACGCCGTATACCGCCAGGCGATCACGAGCGCAGCCTCCGGTTGCATGGCTGCCATGGACGCCCTGCGCTACCTCGAAACGCATGCCCAGCACCGGGCTCTTGAACTGGATGTTACCTGATCCGATGAATACCGATATCTACCTTGACAGTAACGCCACCACCATCGTCCTGCCTGTAGCGGTCGACGCGACGGTGCGGACGTTGACCGAAGGTTTTGGGAACCCGAGCAGTGCGCACACCGTCGGTCTGAGGGCGCGCAGGTTGATGAACGACGTGCGCGACCGCGCTTGTCGAGTGCTTGGAGTTGACCAGGGCCGGCTGATGTTCAACAGCGGTGCGACGGAGGGCATACAGACCGCCGTGTTGTCGGCGCTTTGCGCGGTGAGGGACAAACGCGCATGTGGCACCCCCACTGGCAATCTGCTGCTGTACGGCGCGACCGAGCATAAGGCGGTCTCCGAAAGCCTGGCCCACTGGAATCGCGTACTCGGCCTTGATCTGAAAGTGCGAAGCATTCCGGTCGGCCAGGATGGCCGGCACGACCTGGCCGTGTTGCGGTGCTGGGTTCCAGACGCCGCACTCGTGTGTACGATGGCGGCCAACAACGAAACTGGAGCGATCTCCGACCTGGAAGGCATCGCTGCAGTGCTTGAGAACAGCTCCGCGCTGTGGCTCGTCGATTGCGTCCAGGCACTGGGCAAGCTTCCGTTGCACCTGGCATCTACCCGCATCGATTACGCGCCTTTCTCGGGCCACAAGCTGTATGCGCCGAAGGGCATCGGCATGTTGTACGTCCGGGCCGGTACGCCGTTTACGCCGCTGATGATCGGTGGCGGACAGGAAGCCGGCCAACGTTCCGGCACCGAGAACATGGCCGGTATCGCGGCACTCGGCGCCGTTCTCGCGGAGCTGGAGAACGGCACCACGTTCCGATCCCGAGAAGAACTCGAAAAGCTCCGGGGTCTGCTCGTCGACGTGCTGACGGAAAGCTTCCCCGGCATCGAGTTCAACACGCCGCTCGGACAATCGTTGCCAACGACATTGAATGTCTCGGTTCCCGGTTTGTCGAGTGGCCAACTACTGGACACCTTCGACGCCGCGGGCCTGTGCGTTTCGGCAGGCAGTGCGTGTTCGGCGGCAAAATCCTTGCCGTCCTACGTGTTGCATGCGATGGGCCTGCCGGACTGGCGTGCCAGCAACGCGGTACGCATCTCGTTCGGCCCAGCGACGGATGAGGCGACTATCCTGGAAGCGTGCCGCCGCATTCGCCACTGCCGAGACGCCCTGCGCAGGGCCGGCATGTTGGAGGATGCACCGGAAATCCGTCTCGACGGCGTCGTCCGAATCGGCGTCGACGGCGAGTACGCGTGGCTTCTCGCGGACAAGGACGCCGGCGTTGCCATGGTGGTCGACGGCGGCCCGACGTGTAAAGCACAGATCGACGACATCTTGCGCCGCCATCGGTATTCTGCTGTCATCGAAGTGTCTACATCGGATGCGGCGACATGGCCGGAGGCCGGCGACTGCATGCGGGTCGGCCGGTGGATTGTGCGACGGATCGCTGTCGGGGCCCGGGGCATCTGCTGCACGGTGTCCCGCGAAGATGTCAACCCATGGGTGGCGTTCACGGGAACGCTCCTTCCCGGCGACCTTCCGGAAGGGCTCCCAGCGGATACAGTCCTGTGTGGCGCGACAAGCGAGACGACGTACGTGAACGTGCGCGCGCTCCGCCAGGTGGCCGCTGACGTCACGACCGACATGCACCTCGACGTACTCGGCTTGCGCAAGCTGATGCGCGAACAGCCGGGCACCGTCCTAGTCGACGTGCGAGAGCGTTACGAGCACCTCGCCGCCGCACCTACTGGCTTGATGGAATGCGCAGTCGATGTGCCATCGACGCAGCTCGCCAACGCGCTGCGGGGCTGGCTCGCGCACCCGGACCGCCCGTCCATCGTATTCGTCTGCCGTAGCGGAAATCGCAGTGAGCGCGCGGCAAGATGTCTGCGCAGTTTGAGTTACGGCCGGGCATTTCATCTGGCTGGTGGACTCGCTGCTGCGGCACCTATGTCGCAAGCGGATCGTTGATGACGGCGCCTCGTATTTCGACAACCAACCATTCCACCGTCATTCCACGCCTGCGGGCACTGCGGGCAGTCATGGCCGAGCGCGGGATCGACGCGGTGCTGATTCCTTCATCCGATCCGCACCTGTCCGAATACCTGCCTGAACGCTGGCAAGGGAGGCAGTGGTTTTCCGGTTTTACCGGCTCGGCAGGTACGATGATCGTCACCCGCGACGTCGCCGGGGTCTGGACGGATGCGCGCTACTGGGAACAAGCCGAGGCGGAACTTGCCGGTAGTACAGTGCAGCTGATGCGGGTTGCTCCAGGCGCCGGCGCGAACTACATCGAATGGCTCGTAGAGACGCTGCAACCGGGACAGAAGGTTGCAGTCGATGGTGCAGTGCTAGGCCTCGCGGTCGGACGCCAGCTGCAGCAGTCGCTGGCAGCAAGGGGGATCGTGCTGGACGCGGTCAGCGATCCACTGCATGATGTCTGGACCGATCGCCCCGGACTCCCGACGGTGCCGATCTATGAGCACGGTGCGCCGTATGCGGCGAACAGCAGGAGCGTGAAGTTGGCTGCCGTGCGCGCCGCGATGGCCCGTGTCGGCGCCGGCTGCCACGTCGTGTCGACACTCGACGACATCGCATACCTGCTGAACCTGCGCGGTGCCGATGTCGAGTTCAACCCGGTATTCCTGGCCCACGTCCTGATCGACGCCGAGCACGGCGTATTGTTCATTGGAGAGGGTAGGGTGGATCCGGCATTGCGTGCTTTGCTGTGCGAGGATGGCGTCGACCTGGCACCGTACGAGGCGTTCACACGTGCGCTTGCCGACCTGCCGGCAGATACCGTGCTCTTGCTGGACCCACGCCGCGTCACGTTTGGCACTTGCCGATCCATTCCGCAAGGCGTGAAGGTGATCGATGCGGTCAACCCCACGACCTTGGCGAAAGCCGTCAAGGAGGATGTCGAGATCGATCACGTGCGCTCGGCCATGGTGGAAGATGGAGCAGCACTCTGCGAATTCTTCGCCTGGCTCGAGCCGCTGCTGGCGCCGCGGGAAGCGAGGATGGTGGCCGGGACGGCCCCCACCGAACTGGATATCGACGCGCGGTTGACGGCGGTGCGTGCACAGCGTCCCGGCTTCGTCGGCCGCAGCTTTGCAACGATCGCTGGCTTCAATGCCAACGGCGCTATCGTCCATTATCGCGCAACCGAGACGTCGCACAGGCGCATCACCGGCGACGGCCTTTTGCTGATCGACTCTGGCGCACAGTATGTCGGCGGCACGACCGACATCACGCGGATGGTGGCGGTCGGCACGACCAGCACCGCGCAGCGGCGCGACTGCACTCTGGTGCTGAAGGGCCTGATCGCGTTGTCGTCTGCGCGATTCCCGCTTGGTGTTAGAGCCCCGATGCTGGACTCGCTCGCTCGCTCGCCGATCTGGGCCGAAGGTATTGATTATGGCCACGGCACCGGCCACGGCGTCGGGTATTTCCTGAACGTGCACGAGGGCCCTCAGTCCATCTCTTCGACGGCCATGCCGGAGCCGCATACCGCCATGTTGCCGGGCATGATCACGTCGATCGAACCGGGTATTTACCGGCCAGGCCACTGGGGTGTGCGCATCGAGAACCTGGTATTGAACCGTTTTGCCGAACACACCGCGTTCGGCGACTTCTTGTGCTTTGAAACATTGACGCTGTGTCCGATCGATACCCGCTGCCTGGACCTGTCGATGCTGAGCGCCGAGGAGCGCACTTGGCTGAACGCCTATCACGCGACGGTTCGCGCGCGGCTGTTTTCTTTGCTGGATGGCCCCGCACTTGCGTGGCTGCTGGAACGGACCACACCGGTGTAAAGCGGTGCATCACGCACACTAATCTTGAAGCAACATTGATGACATAAAAGGAAAGACCGAAATGACTACTGAATATAGAGCATTGACGCAGAGTATCTCTGGAAACCTCGCACAATTACGGAAGACCCAATCGGGTGTCATGCAAGGCTTTGGGGAAATGGGCAAGGCTGCAATGGCGGGTGGGGTCCTCGATCCGAAGTTTAAGGAATTGATCGCGCTTGCCGTGGGTGTCGCTGCCAAGTGCGATGGTTGCATCGGATTTCACACTAAGGCTCTGGCCCGCCTTGGTGCGAGCAAAGAAGAAGTGCACGAAGCCCTTGGTGTAGCGATTTATATGGGGGGAGGACCGGTCGCCATGTATGCTGCAAATGCGGTTGCGGCTTTCGATGAGTTTGCAGAGCAGATTTCGACTTGATCTGTAATCGTCGGTATATCGGGGCCAGGGACCCAGCAAATTCCGTCGGGCAGCGAGATCAAGGCAAACGGGAACGACTGCAGCGCCATGAACAGGCCCATCTGCGCCGGGCTTCCTTGAGCACGAGCGCGGCGCATAGGGGAATGGCGATAGCGCTGATCTGTCTGCCAAAGCCGTTCAGCGCGCTGCTCAGCCAGAAACGGCGGAAGTTTGGGGCGTGCAACAGGGCGTCCTTGCCCAAGCTGTGCGGAACAGCGGCAATCAATGAGAAAAACATGGCAAATGAGATGATTGGCAACGGCTCCGGGAGGAGACCGTTGCCAAGGGGAGGCGTCAGGCCTTCGCTTGCGCCGCAGGCGGGCACAGTGCCAGCAGGTCGACCAGGGCCATGCCGGCCAGGTCCTGCTCCGCGTTGCCGACCGAGGCCGCGCGGCTGGGCGCCTGCGGTTTCAGCCAGCGGCCCACGGCCGTCTTGATGTCGGCCAGGCTGCAGGTAAGCACGCTGGAACGGAAGCGCTGGCGCGCCGCCGAGCCGATGCCGCGCTGATGCAGGCGCTAGGCGGACTGGACATCATCGTAGTGCGAGGACGAGCGGTCCAGTTGCTTGATGACGCAGATGATGGCTTCTTCCCGCTGCTCGTCCGAGAACCCGGTGTCGAGCACCTGGTCGATGGCCGCCGCGAAATCGGCGTAAGTGCCGGCCAGGCGTGGATCGCGGAAGGAACTCATCGTGAAGATGCCCGCGCTTTCAGGTGGCCAGGCAGCACGCGTTGTTGCGGCAGTTCCGACACATCCAAGGTAATGCTGTCCATCGAGATGTTGCCGATCTGCGGCACGCGCACGCCATCGACGAAGGCGACACTGCGGTTGCTCATGGTCCGTAGCCAGCCGTCGGCATAGCCCACCGCGACCGTGGCCACCTGGCGCGCCTAGCGCGCCGTATATTGGCGGTTGTAGCCCACGTGGGTGCCCGGCTCGATGGTCCGGGTCTGGATGATTTTCCCCTGCAGGCGCACCACGGGCTGCATCGGATTGGGCAGGCCGGCGGTGGGCGCAATGCCATACAGCGCCGCGCCCGGCCGCACCAGCTCGAAATGGTAGTCCGGCTGCAGGAAGATACCGGACGAATTAGCCAAGCTCGCCGCGCAGTCCGGCAACCGTGCGCGCACTGCGTTGAAGCGTTCCAGTTGCTGCCGGTTCATCGGATTCTCGGGCTCGTCGGCGCACGCCAGATGACTTATCAGGTAGCGCAGTTCCATGCCGCCCGTCGCTTGCGGTTCACGCAGCCAGCGATCGACTTCGGCGCCGGACAGGCCCTTTCGCGACATTCCGCTGTCGACCTGCACCACCGCCGGCAGGGCGTGCCCAAGCAGCGCCGCTAGCTCGCGCCAATGGGCAATCTGCGCCAGGCTGTTGAGCACCGGGATCAGGCGATAGGCGACAAATTCATGGGCGGTGCCGGGTGGCGGCCCGTGCAGGACGTAGATGGTGGCGTCGGTTGCCAAATGGAGGCGAAGCGCCGTGCCTTCTTCCACGTGCGCCACGAAGAAGTGACGGCATCCCTCCTGGTACAGGGCACTGGCTACCGGCGGTCCGTCCAGGCCATAAGCGCCGGACTTGAGCACGGCGGAGCAGGCCGCTGGCGCGGCGCGCGCACGCAGCAGGCGGTAGTTAGCGCGCACATAGGTCGGTATTTCCCACAATTATGGGGCAAGCGTTGATGACTCTATGCTCGGAATAGGTGCACACATAAATTGTCTTAGGCTCAATATTTCGCCTGATTGGGCATTGATCAGGCTTCCGACAAATTTGGTCTTGATGCAATTCAAGCGGGCTGCTTGGTACCGGGGAACCTTGCGAGGGTAAATATAAGGGTAGATAGAACTGAAATTTCCGGGTTCTTGCCTCCGAAGTTCGACGGACAAGCCGGCCGCTTTCAGATGATCGAAAGTCTTCAGCAGGTCGTCGGTGTACAGCGCGATATGTTGGATGCCTTCGCCATTGAACTGCATCAGGAACTCCTCGACCTGTCCGGAGCCTTTTGATGACTCCTCATTCAAAGGGATGCGGATCTGCCCGTCAGGCGCGCTCATTGCCTTCGAGGTTAGGCCGGTGTATTCGCCCTTGATGTCGAAGTAGCGGACTTCCTTGAAATTAAACAGGCGCTCGTAGAAGCCGGCCCAATAACTCATGCGGCCACGGTAAACGTTATGGGTAAGGTGGTAATGCAGGTCAGGCCGACACCCTCGGGCTTGCGGTCGACGCCCTCGAGGAACTCAAAGTCAACATCATAAATGGACCTACCCCCCATTGGGTTGTCCCATAGTTCGCTCACATTGTTCTCCTATTGTAGGTAACGGACTGGGCGAAAGCCCCTGCGTATGAAGAACATGTTAGTGCGGATCGCGCGCACCAGTGCGCAACTAGTGCACGCCGATTCGTGGTGCGTGCACAAAAAATGCATGACTCTAGGCGAGGATGAAATAAATCTTCTGCTTTGACGGGTTCGGTTGCGTAACGTGGTCGAGCGGCAGAACGTTGAGCTGTTTGATCTTCTTGATCGCGATGTTGGACTTCACGTTCGTGACTCCAGGAATCCGCAGCAGGCGATTCATCATGAAAGTCGAAAATGCAGATAGATCCTGCGCGACGATCCGAACCATGTAATCCGCTTCGCCGGTTACCGCGAAGCACTCCAGAACTTCGGGCATGTCGGCAACGGCGCGTTCGAACTGTTCTCCCTGGACGTCGCCATGCCTGCCTAGCACGACCTGGACGAACGCCATCACGCCAAGCCCGACGGCACTTGGGTCAAGCACTGCCGAGAAGTGATCGATCACGCCCGCATCGAGTAGACGCTGCACACGCCGGCTGACCTGTGAGGTCGACAGGTGTACGATATCCCCAAGGGCGCTGTGTGTGATGTGCCCGTCCCGCTGAAGTTCCGCGAGAATCGACAGGTCATGCCGGTCCACCGAGATTTGTTTTGTTGCGTGCATGCTGCCTCTGCATCTGTTTATTTCATCATCAACTTTACTCGACGGCCTTGAACATCGACTCCAGCACCTTCTTCGCGTCGCCGAACACCATCATCGTGTTCGGCTGATGGAACCGGTCCTTGTCGAGGCCTGCACAGCCCGATGCCATCGAACGCTTGTTGACGATGGTGCTGTTGCCCCTGTATGCCTCGAGGATCGGCATGCCGGCGACGCGACTTCGGGTCCTTTGCCGCCGGGTTGACCACTTTGTTCGCACCTAGCACCGGCAGCACGCAGCATTTGCGGAATCGACAGGCTGGCATTTTTGCCATGCATGAGCAGCTGCGCCATCGTATCGAACGGGAACCGCACTGGCGTCGATGCTGTAGCGTCAGGGCGGCCTCCGGCTTCGCCAGCCGCGTGGATAAAACCGCCGCCGACCGAGTAGAAGACTTTTTCGATCACGCTGCCATCTGCCATCCTGAGCGTGAAGCGCATGCCGTTCGGGTGCTCCGGCAAGCTTGTACGCTTGTGGAATATCAGGTCCGTGGCGCGGTTGAACGGCACCTCGTGCGTGCCGAGCAGACGCATCTTTCCATCGAGTTCGACTTCCGCCAGATGGTCTTCGACCGCGTCCGGGTCGACGTCCTGCGGCGTTTCGACCATCAGGCCAAGGATTACCGTCTTGTCGGTTGCATGCCCTAGCCCGGTCAGCGCGAGCGATCCATACAGGGCCGCTTCCACGCCAACGGCGTTGTCCAGCGAGCCGCATTCGACCAGGAAGCGGCGTGCGGCAACCATCGGTCCCACGGTGTGGGAGCTCGATGGCCCTATGCCGATCTTGAAGAGATCGAATACGCTCATATCCATTGGTTGTTTTCTTCATGCGATCCCACCTTGATTGCCCGCGTTCGTTCTTCCAGCCAGGCCGCGGCAGCGCCCGAGACATACGGCGCCAAGCGTGCGCGGACGGTTGCATGGTAATCGTTGAGCCACGCGCGCTCGTCCACGCGCAATAACGGCAGGTCGAGGCAGCGTGTTTCGATCGGGCACAAGGTCAGGGTCTCGAAACCGAGGAACTCTCCGAACTCGCTGCTGCCTGCCGCTACGTTGAGAACGAGGTTCTCGATACGGATGCCCCACTTGCCAGGCCGGTAGATCCCTGGCTCGATCGAGGTGATCATGCCCGGCTCCATCGCAGTATGCGGGTCGGGCGGCGTGTGAGGCGAAATCGACTGCGAACCTTCGCGCATGTTGAGGAAGTAGCCTACACCGTGGCCGGTACCATGGCCGAAGTCGATGCCAGCCGCCCAGATCGGGGCGTGCGCGATCGCGTCAAGCATCGGTGAACGGGTGCCGCGCGGGTACTGCGCCGAGGACAGCGCGATGAGGCCCTTGAGCACCAGCGTGAAGTCGCGCCGGTGGTCCGCGCCGATCTCGCCGACCGCCACCACGCGCGTGATGTCGGTGGTGCCGCCGAGGTACTGGCCGCCCGAGTCGATCAGCACCAGGCCGTCGCCTTCGATGACAGCGCAGTCGGCATCGGTTGCGCTGTAGTGCATGATTGCGCCATTGGATTTGAAGCCGGCGATGGTGGCGAAGCTAGGGCTGACAAAGCCTGGGCGGCGCGCGCGCGCTTCCGTAATGCGGCTGTCGATATCCGTTTCGGTCAGCGGGTGGCGCACAGGGTCGGCAAGTGTGGAATCGAGCTAGGCGAAAAATTCGCACAGCGCGGCACCGTCCTGTTCCATGGTGATACGCACGTGCGCCGCCTCGGCCACGGTCTTGCGCGACTTCGCAAGGGTGGTCGAGTTGACGGCCTCGATAACGTGCGCTTCGCGGCCGACTGCAGCGCGCATGCCGGCAGTGATATGGCGCGGGTCGACCTGCAGCGTGGTCTCCGCGCACAGCGCAGCGAGGGCATCGGCCGCCTCCTCGTAGGGCGCGAGTTCGACGCCGTCGATGTGCAGGCGTTCGCGCACATCATGCGGGATCTTTCCGGCCTGGACGTACAGGGTTGCCGATTCCATGCGCAGGAGCGCATGGACCAGGAAGACCGGGTTGAAGCTGACGTCGGCGCCGCGCAGGTTGAACAGGTACGCGATGTCGTCGAGCGTTGAGATGAAGTGCGCGTTCGCGCCCAGTCGGGCCATCTCTGCGCGGGCCTGCGCCAACTTGTCGCTGCGCGGCGTGTGTGCGTACGGCGGCGCGTGTTCGAACACCGGGTGGGACGGCAGGGCCGGCCGCGTGCTCCATACCTCGTCGAGCAAATCGATGTCGGTGCGCAGCGTAATGCCGCGCGCTGCCAGCGTTTCGGACAGCAGGCGAGCCGTGGCAAGGCCCAGCACGCGAAAGTCACTGGCGACGGTCTGCCCAGGCTCGATATTCTCAGCCAGCCAGTCGATGTACTGCACGCTTCCGCCGGACCGTATTTGCATCAGGGCGATGCCGGTGCCGGCAAGTTCGGACTCGGCCTGGGTCCAGTAGCGGCCATCGGTCCACACGCCGGCAAAGGTATCGGTGGCGATGAATGTGCCAGCCGAGCCGGTAAAGCCGGAGATCCATTCGCGTCCCTGCCAGCGCGTCGGCAGGTACTCCGACAGGTGCGGGTCGGATGACGGCACGATGAAAGCGTCGATCCGGTGGCGGCGCATGGCTGCGCGCAGCAGCGCAAGGCGTTCGGTCACATTGGTCGTTGGTGAAGGGCTGTTGTTCGTTGTTGACATTGAGTGGTAAAGGAAATGAAACAGATTGTGGCCGCACTCAACTGCGCATTAACGCGCAGCTGGGCAGGAGCGCCGCCAGGATGGGCAGAAACGGTTTGGCATGTGCGTCAGTTCGCGCGGCGTAGTTTTTGAACAAAGCTCTTTCCATGTCAGTAACCCGGGATTGTGCCGCTCCCACGTCGACCTGCACTTCCGGCCGGATCCAGCGCCATTCGTCCGCGTCAAGTGGGGACGGGGGAGGGGACAGCCGAGCGATCATTGTCGCGACATCATCTCCGGGTAAATTACAGTGCGCCCCGCAATAAAAACAAGTCCGGGAATAGCACGACGTCAAGCATCTTGCGCAGGTAGCTGACACCCGCGGTACCGCCAGTGCCGATCTTGAAGCCGATAATCCGCTCGACGGTGGTCACATGGCGGAAACGCCAGAGACGGAAAGCGGTTTCGAGATCCACCAGCTTTTCCGCCAGCTCATACAAGGCCCAGTAGCGGGCCGGGTCCTTGTACACGCACAGCCAGGCTGCCTGCACGGAACCATCCTGCTGGGTCGGCTTGGTCCAGTCGGCATCCAAGCGCGCCCTGGCGATATCAAATCCGCTTCGCCTCAGCAACAGCACGGCCTCATCGTACAGCGATGGCAGCGCTAGTTCCCGTTCGAGGATGGCGCGGGACTCCGGCGCGGTGTTGTGCACGCTCAGCAAGGCGGCGTTCTTGTTCCCCAAGATGAATTCGAGCGACCTGTACTGATACGACTGGAAGCCCGACGAGGCGCCCAGATAGGGACGGATCGCGGTGTATTCGGATGGCGTCATGGTGGCCAGTACGTCCCATGCATGCACCAGCTGGTCCATGATGCGCGCCACCCGCGACAGCATCTTGAACGCCGGTGCGAGTTCGCCTGCGCGCAAGCAAGCGCGCGCGGCTTGCAACTCGTGCAGCATCAGCTTGATCCATAGCTCGCTAGTCTGGTGCTGCACGATAAACAGCATCTCATTATGATCCGGTGAGCGTGGATGCTGGGCGGAGAGGACCTGATCAAGTCCCAGGTAATCGCCGTAGCTCATCGCGGTGCTGAAGTCCATTTTTGCGCCGTGCCATCCGGCCGGGCATTTGTCCAGGTCTGCCATTCTTTTGCTGTGCTCCTCGTGTCAGGTGACGGCGCTGGTGCTGGGCGTCAGGTCATAGACCTGGTTATCCAGGATCCTGCGCATGGTCTCGACCGCGTCCCACACGTCGGTAAAACTGTTGTACAGAGGCGCGAAGCCGAAGCGCATGATGCGCGGCTCGCGGTAGTCGCCGATCACGCCGCGTGCAATCAGGGCCTGCATCACAGCGTATCCGTGTTCGTGGCGGAAGCTGACATGGCTGCCGCGCCTGGCGTGGGAGCGCGGCGTCGCAAGTTCGAGCGAGTGACGGCCGCATCGGCCCTCGACTAGTTCGATAAACAGGTCGGTCAGCGCCAGCGATTTGGATCGGATTTCGGCAATGCTGGTCTGGGCGAAAACATCGAGCCCGCATTCGACCAGCGCGAGCGAGACGATCGGCTGGGTACCGCATAGGGCGCGGGCAATACCATCGGCCGGCGTGAACGATGGCGCCATCGCGAAGGGCGTGGCATGGCCCCACCACCCGGACAGCGGCTGGCGAAAGGCCGCCTGGTGGCGCAACGGCACCCAGATAAATGCCGGCGACCCGGGACCGCCATTGAGGTACTTGTAGGTGCAGCCCACCGCGAAGTCGCCATCCGATTCGTTCAGGTCGACCGGTACCGCGCCGGCCGAATGCGCGAGGTCCCATACGGTCAGCGCGCCCTGTGCATGCGCATGCGCCGTCAGCGCTGCCATGTCATGTTGGTAGGCGGTCCGGTAATTAACGTGCGTGAGCATGACCACCGCACAGTCCGCGTCGATGGCGGCCGGCAGTTCCGTCGCCGTGTCAACCAGCCGGACTGTGTAGCCGCGTCCCAACCAGTCGGCCATGCCGCTGGCCATGTAGATGTCTGTCGGAAAATTATCCCGCTCGGTGACGATAACGCGCCTGGCCGAGGCCGCGCCGCTTGCCTGGACGTCGAGTGCCGCTGCCAGCGCCTTGAAGATGTTCACTGATGTGCTGTCGGTGACGACGACTTCGCCGGCGTGGGCGCCGATCAGTGGTGCGAGCTTGTCGCCAAGCTGACGGGGCAGGGCGAACCACCCCGCCGAGTTCCAGCTGCGGATCAGCTGATGGCCCCATTCGTCGGCGACAACCTGCTCCGCGCGCCGTAAAGCAGCCTTCGGCCGAGCGCCCAGTGAGTTGCCATCCAGGTAAATATGCCCTTGTGGGAGGTCGAACTGGCTGCGCAACGGCGCCAGCGGGTCGTCAGCATCTAGCGCCAGGCACTCTGGTCTGGTTTTCATGCCGCGCGCAGCGCCTGGTTAAGCATTGCGGTCGTACGTTGCGCGGTGTCGGCGATAGCCTCGGTCTCAAGACGGGATTTTTCACGCAGACGCGCCGACTCGTCGGGGTGATGCTCGGCCAACAGTTGCATGACATTGCTCTTCGGATCGGGCTGGTCTTTGACATAGCGGTCGTAGAGCTCCTTACAGCGGGCGTTCAGGGCCGCATCGGCTATCTTGTCCCATCCAAAGTCGAGCAGGACCTGCTCGCAGCGCGCATTTCTCCAGACGCGCAGCGTGTCGAAGACCGCCGAGTGTGACTGTGCAGGATTCCACGCAGCCGTTTCAATGCACCGTCCGAACGCCCGTTGCCGCGGGCCGATGGCGCCATCGGTCGCCGCGGTAGCCGCTTTACGGGCCAGCCGCCATTCAGCGCTTCCAGGCACGTCGCCACCGACGCAGCGCAAATGCAAGGCGCGAACCTCCACGAGCGAATCGGCAATCGGGGCGGCGAGTGCGGCCGCGCCGGCGTGCTCCAGGTCGTCCAGCACATCCAAGATAATCTGGCTGCCGGCTAACCGTACGTCCGCTCCGGGGGGAATGGCTTCGAGCGTCGCGATTCCAAATGCGGCCGCTTCCTCCGTGCTGGGCTGGTTGGCGGCGAGGGCATCGATCAGGACTGCCAGCCACTGGGGCAATCCGAGGCCGGTTTCCCAGTCGTACAGGTCGTCGCTTTCCAAGATGCAGCCGATCATGCTGCCCTTCTCGCCGTCCCATGCGATCGGCCCAGGTTTCAGGCGGCTGTCCCGGATGTGTGACTTCAGGCGTTCGGCCAGTGCCGCGCGGAGCATGGCGTCGCCGTTGTAGGCTGAGAGGCTCGTTGTCATATGTTGTTCCTAAGTTTGATAATGGTTTGAAGGGGGAGGACTGAAAGATTAGCAGCCTCGCCGTGGCACGCGTCAGTACGAATCTTAGGTTTCCGCCCTTGTGTCACAGACCTGGCTTCAATACAGTTCCCGAACAACGAGCGCCACCGCCACGGCGAGGGCCAGCCAGCCGAAGCATTGCTGCTGACCTGTGCCTTTCCACCTGGCCGCGATCATGCGCCCACTCAGCATGCCCGCGACTGCTCCTCCGGCGAATGGCAGGGCAATTGGCCAATCCAGCGTGCCGCTGGCGGCGCTGGTGGCGACGCTAGCCAGCGCCACCAGTGCGATCACGGCCAGCGAGGTGGCGATGATGGCGTCGAGGCGCAGGCTGGTCGCGCGCTGCATTGCCGGAACGATCACGAAGCCTCCGCCCACGCCGAGCATTCCGGCGCAGATGCCGGCCGCGGCCCCGGTTGCGAGCAGGGCCCGCAGGCAGGGCGCTGTCCACACCAGTCTGCCGGTAAGCGCGTCGCACAGGCATGGCGGAGCTAGCGCCGCCGTTTGCGTCGTGGTGTTCGGGCGCGCTGCCTGCCGCAACATGCGCAGGGCAACGTAGGCAAGGACCAGTGCAAACACAACGGTCAGCGCTCGGTTTCCAGCCAGGCGCGCGAGATAGGAGCCGAGCGGCGTCATCACGGCGCCACAGGCCGCTGCCAGCAGCGCGGCACGGTAGCGCACGATTCCTGCCCGCAATCCAATGACGGCGCCCACAGCAGCGGACATGCCGACAGCCAGCAGCGCGATCGGGGCGGCCTGGAGGGTATCCAGGCCGGCGCCGAAAACGAGCGCCGGTGTCGCCAGGATTCCGCCGCCTGCACCAGTCAGCGCAAGCACCAGCCCGATCAGGCAGCCCAATAGAAAATCGATCACGTGCCGGCCGCCTATAATGCGTTCAAGGGAATACGTAGGTAGGCGACGCCGTTATGCTCGCTTTCAGGAATTTTCCCGCCCCGGATGTTGACCTGTACGGCTGGAATCATCAACGCCGGCACCTTCAACGTCGCGTCGCGCGCGGCGCGCATCGCAATAAAATCGTCCTCGAACGCGAGCCCGCCGACATGCAGGTTATCAGCGCGTTGCGCCGCCACCGTGGTGTCGAAACGGGGTTCGCGCCCGCCCGGCTGGTAATCGTGCCCTGTGTACAACACTGTTTCCGGCGGCAGCGCCAGCACTTTCTGGATCGACTGGTACAGCTGGCGTGCATCGCCACCCGGAAAATCGCAGCGCGCAGTGCCGTAATCCGGCATGAAGAGGGTGTCGCCGACAAATGCGGCGCGCGGGACGTCGCCGCCAATCACATACGTAATGCAAGCCGGCGTGTGGCCCGGCGTGTGCATCGCTCTGATCGACAGGCTGCCCAGGCTGACCGCGTCGCCGTCGTTGAAGAGGTGGTCGAACTGCGAGCCGTCGGCGCGGAAACCTCGGCCGAGGTTGAACAGGTCTGCGAACGTGGCCTGCACCTGGGTGATGCAGTTGCCGATCCCGGTCTTGCCGCCAAGGACGCCCTGGATATAGGCCGCAGCCGACAGATGGTCGGCATGGACGTGCGTTTCCAGGATCCAGGTGAGCTGTGCGTTCAGGGCCCGGACACGGGCGATCAGCTTGTCAGCGTTGGCGTAGCTTATTCGCGCCGAACTGGCGCAGTAATCGAGCACCGTATCGATCAGCGCGCACTGGCGGCTTGGCAGTTCAAGCACGAGGTAGCTGGCCGTACCCGTGACGGCATCGAAATACGCTTCCACATGCAAGGAATCAGGCTCGCCACCGGCCGGGAGGGCGGCCAAAAGTGCTGCCGCGGCGCTCATGCCAGTACCTCTTGCGACTTAAGCGCCAGGCTAACCGCACCGGCGCCGCCGGTCACGCTCCACGCCGACTCGTGGCCAAGCCGGCGCAAGCAAGCCGCCGCCCGCACGCTGCGCTCGCCGCTGCGGCAGAAGAACAGTAGCGGGCTGCGCGGAGCTGCCAGCCAGGCGTCCAGTTTCCCGACCATATGGCTCAGCGGCGCGCTGATGAGCTTGCCCCATGGCGCGGCCGTTACCGCCCCGGCAACCTGTTCATAGTATTCGCGCACGTCGACAAGCAGGGCGTCGGGATGTTCGTCCAGGAATTTCGCGAGCGCTTGCGGCGACATCGCGGCGTTGCCAGTTACCGCGGAAAGCCGGTTCTCGGCGCGCAGCGTCGTGCAAAGCAGGTTGATTTCATCGGTTCCAGGGCAGAGCAGGGTGTCGATTCCGACCAGGCCAGGCCGGAGATCCATGACCCGCAGCTGTCCGATGAACGCGAGCCGTGGCGCCAGCTGGGACAAGTGGGGGTTGCCCAACAAATAGACCATCCGGGCAGCGCCGTGTTCCACGCCCACCAGCACATGTTCGCCCAGACGCACTGAGCGGATAGGCACGTCCTTTTGTGTAGCGATGTTGGTGCGCAGCACCGCCCGCAGCGTGTAGCCCCGGCATTGGATGTAATTGTGAACGCGGAGTGTCGACGCCGCCTGCGGATCAACGATGACACATTCGCGGCTGATGCGGTCCGCAATGACCCAGGTGTTGGCGCCGCCGGTACTGAAACGCACCACGCTGTCATCGGCACACGCCGCTTGCGTTTCAGCTTCGGGATTGGGCGTAAGGCAGCTGACGTGCAAGGCGCGGCCGCATTCCTCGATACGGCGGCAGGCGGCATCGATTTCCTGCGCCTGCACCAGCGGACCGAACGACAGGCGGATCGCCGCCTCGCATTGCCACGGTTCCAGGTTCATCGCCTGCAGCACGTAGCTGGGCGCCGCCTTCGCCGCCGAGCATGCGCTGCCCGCGCTGACGCGTACATTCGCGGCGTCGAACAAGTTTAGCAGTTCCTTGCCGCTCAGCCAGGGCACGGCGAAGTTGAGCGTCGTCGGCAGCGATTTGTCGAACTCGGCGTTAAACACAAGGCCGGGCAGGGCTGCCCGCAAGCTGTCTGCGACTTGGTCCCTGAAGCGCGACAGTTCCTCGTGGCTGCGGAAGGTCGTGCCGCCCTCGCTTTCCGCCAACACCGCTCCCAGCGCTGCGATGCCAGCCATGTTCTCGGTTCCGGAGCGCAGGCCAGCTTCCTGGCCGCCGCCGACCATCAGTGGCGTAAATGGGGCGCCTTCGCGTACATAGAGCATCCCGATGCCCTTGGGCGCATATAGTTTGTGGCCGGAGAACGGTGCATAGTCGATCCGTGTCGCGGCCAGGTCAAGGCTCAGCTTGCCCAGGGCCTGGACGCAGTCAACCAGCCAGTAGGCTTCGCTGCAGCTCTCGGTGAGCACGCGCTCGATGCCGCCGATGTCGGAAATGATGCCCGTCTCGTTATTGGCGGCCATCGTGCATACCAGGGCGGCCTGCGGCGCCAGGGCGGCCAACTGGTCGAGGTCGTGGCGGCCATCGTGACCGACCGGCAGTACCCTCAGCTCTAGGTTTAGTCCCAGCACGCGATTCCAGTGCGCGAGGCTTTCCGGCACCGCCTTGTGTTCGGTCGCGCCGTAGATCAGCAGGCTGCCGGTCTTGCCGCCGGCCTGGCGTCGTTCGCGCAGCGCATGCAGCGCCGACAGCACGGCGGTCTGGATGCCTTCGGTGGCGCCGCTGTTGAACATCAGCCGTCCAGTGCCGACGCCCAGCAGGCGCAACGCGCACGCGCGCACCTTGTCCATTATCGCTTTCGCCTTTAGACCAGTGGAATGGGAACTGCTAGGGTTGCCATAGTCGTCATTCATAGCGGCCATCGCGGCGGCGCTGGCGGATGGCATGACGGCGCTGGTTGCATTGCCGTCGAGATAAATTTCAGTATTCATGTTAAGCCGGGTAATAAGGATTTCGAAGGGGACTAGGCGGTGGCCGTGGCGGGGCCTGCCAGGCCGCGATGGCGCAGCAGGGCGTCCACGGTGGGCGGCCTGCCGCGGAATGCCTCGAAGCTTTGACTCATGGGCCGGCTTCCGCCCACTTCCAGGATCGATTCACGGTAGCGATCCCATGCGGCGGGCTCGAGCACACCGGCATCCTCGAACGCGCTCCACGCGTCCGACGACAGCACCTCGGCCCACAGATAGCTGTAGTAGCCGGCCGCGTAACCGCCGGAAAAAATGTGTGAGAAGCTGTGCGAGAAGCGGTTGAATGCGGGAACCGGCAAGACCGCCACACTGGCCCGCACCTCGTCCACCAGGCGGCAGATATCGGCTTCGCTGCCTGGCTCGGCGTGCAGGCGCATGTCGAACAATGCGAACTCCACCTGGCGCAGGATCTGCAGGCCGCCCTGGAAGTTTTTTGCGGCCAGCATTTTGTCGAACAGGGCGCGGGGCAGGGGGGCGCCGGTGGCGGCGTGCCCGCTGAGCGGCTCGAGCACATCCCACTGCCAGCAGAAGTTCTCCATCAGCTGGCTTGGCAGCTCGACCGCATCCCACTCGACGCCGCCGAAGCCGGACACGCCGAGGTCCTCGATGGTCGACAGCAGGAAATGCAGGTTATGGCCGAATTCGTGGAACAGGGTCACCAGGTCTTCGTGGCCAAGCCTGGCAATGCCGTTGGCGTCAGGGGGGGCGAAATTACAGACGACGTAGGATTGGGCGGTGCGCACGCTGCCACCTGGACGGCGCCAGCGCGACTGTGCGCCATTTACCCATGCGCCACCGCGTTTTCCCGGCCGGGAATACAGGTCGAGATAGAACTGACCCAACACCACGCCGTCGCGCAGAATGCGATAGACGCGAACGCTATCGTGCCACACCGGGGCATGATGCTCGACGATGTCGATCCCGAACAAGGTATTCACCAGCTTGAACAGGCCTTCGAGGACCCGGTCGACAGTGAAATACTGTTTCACGTCCTGCTGGCTGAATGCATAGTCCTTCTGGCGCAACTGCTCGCTGGCATAGCTGACGTCCCACGCTTCGAGCTCTGCGATGCCAAGTTCGGTCCGCGCGAACTGTTTCAGCGCCTCTGCCTCACGCTGGGCTTGGGCACGAGCGCGCACTGTCAGGCTCATCAGGAATCCCGTCACCCGCGCAGGCGTTCCCGCCATCTTGCTGACCAGCGATACCTGCGCGTGGTTGGCGTAGCCGAGCAGGCAGGCGCGCTCCTGACGCAACGCGATCAGTTCGCGCATGACCGGTGTATTGTCCAGGTCGGCCGAGCCTTGCTCGCTGGCCCGAGTGAAATATGCGCGATAGAGGGTGGCGCGCAATGCGCGGTTTTGGGCGTGCCGCAGGACCGCGCTGTAGGTCGAGAACTGCAATCCGATCTTGAAACCAGCGCGGCCTTCCGCCTCGGCGGCGGCGCGCGCGGATGCCACCACGTCGGCGGGAACTCCAGACAGTTCTTCCTCCGACACCCAGTAAGCGTACCGATCGGTCGCGTCCAGTACATGGGTGGCGAAGCGCTGGGAAAGCTCGGCGGTACGCTGCTGTATCGCGCTGAAGCGCTCCTTGGTCGTTCCGTCCAGCTCCGCGCCCGACAGCACTGCATCGCGGACCGTATTGGCAACCGCGCGAGCGCGCGGCGCCGGCAGGCGCGCGCCAGCGGCAATTGTTTTGTACTTGCGATAAAGGCGAGGCTCACCGGACAGAGCGGTAAAGAACGCCGTCACTTTGGGAAGCGCCTGCTTGTGGGCTACACGCAGTTCCGGAGTGTCGGCGACGCCGTGCAGGTGGCTGACCACGCCCCATGCCGCGCCCAAGCGTTCCACGCAGGTGTCGAGCACGGATGCAATGGCGTCAAACTCAGCCGGCACTGCAGGCCCCGCGGCTTCCTCCAGCGCTGCATGGCAGTCGGCCAGCAGGATGTCGATGGCAGGTTCGATGTGGGCGGATGCGATGGAGTGGAATTCGGGTGAACCGTCGACCTGGAGCAATGGATTCGTCATGATGTGGGCAGTATTGGATCGAGGTGCAAGCATAGCGCGCGATTTCGTGCCAAATCAGTACGAAAATTGCCTAAATAACCCTACCGTACTGCTCGACCGATGCGGACAGTAGGGCCGGCATAACCACGATTGTTTGAAAGGGTCACCGTGCTGATAATTCGAGCCGGACAGTCGCGGCGAAAATCAGTAAGGTGTCATGAGGGTGGCAAGGTGCGCGCACATACTATTGCGGTATCACATCATGGAGCCGCAATGAACATTACATTACAAGCATTTGGCAGCAACGGCGGCGCGGTCGACCTTGCAAAAACCGTGGTCGGCTGCATCGCCGTAGCCGTCTACGAGGACCGCAAGCTAAGCACGGAGGCGGAGGCACTGGATCGGGAGGGCGCCGTGTCGGCGGCCCTGGCGAGCGGCGACCTGAGCGCCAAGCCAGGGTCAGCCTTGCTGCTGCATAACCCGCAGGGTGTCGCCGCGAAGCGTATCTTGCTGGTGGGATTGGGAAAAGCCGGGGCGGCCAGCGAGAAGACCTTTGCCGACACCGTGCGCGTCGCCTTGCGCGCTCTGGCCGGCCTTGGCGCCAGCGACGCGATCCTTGCCCTGCCGATGGACTCCGTGGCGCAGCGCGACGCCAGCTGGGCGGTACGGCATATTGCCCAGGCGGTGCACGAAACGGCGTACCGCAGCGATACCTTGAAAAGTGAAAAGGATCCGATGCGCGACGGCGTGCGCGAGCTGACCGTGGCCGTGGCCGCCGGCGCCGGCGTTACCGCTGCGCTGGCGGAA
>Ga0207975_100306_pt1 | contig 29546 bp, 20 predicted proteins | sample LakWasMe91_HOW11_2_FD_183913 | JGI IMG/M metagenome (GOLD analysis project Ga0207975, IMG submission 183913) | Freshwater sediment methanotrophic microbial communities from Lake Washington under simulated oxygen tension - Sediment Metagenome... | ecosystem: Environmental > Aquatic > Freshwater >...
TGGTGCAGCCATTGGCTAACTTTTCCACGCCTAAACGCAATTTGTCCGCATTATCGAGCAAATGCTGCACCAAGGGCTGGGTCAATTTATTAACGCTGGCTGTATATTCCATGAGGATCAAAACCTTCTAGTTTATTAATGATAAGTTGTTGTTTAGTCAGCAGCTGCTCTGCAACTGACCGTGAGTTTTTTTGGTGCGCAATAATACTGCACAATGGCTGTCCTGCGCGACACATATTGCCGGATTTGGGCAAATCCATACACCAATTCGGCCATTCGAAATGATCGGGGATAATTAAATCACGCTCGGCATAAATGATTTGATAGCCTCTCGGTGGGGGCGACTTCAGTCGCCCAACTTCTGGCGACAAGGCGACTGAAGTCGCCCCTACATGTCTGTTCAGCAAATCCTGATCATATAACTGCATACTGGCTGAGGGCCGAGGGTTAATTTCCAGAATATAACTGCAACCGTCCGCATGAATAAAATCCAGCGAATTTAAGCCTTTTAACCCAAACGCCGGAACCATTTGTTTTAACCAGTCCTTTAGCACCGTTTTTTGCGCATCCGACAGATCGGCGTTATTGATTACCCCTGAAAAAACAAACTCCTGAGTTTGACTTAAACGAACCGGCCATTGGCTGTTAAAACCGACGACTTGCGCCTCCTGTCCGTCAGCTAGAAACAGCGCCGAATAGGATTCGCCGACTTGAAATCTTTGCCAGTAAACCGAATTATCGGCAGCACCGCCATCATAACGTTGTATCCCGACACCGCCCTGCCCTTGCATAGGCTTAATCAGCCAGCCTTCGGCACAACCAGGCGTGCTAAAAACAACATCGGGATGCGGAATATTTAACGCATCCAGCGTTGAAAAAAACGCCGGTTTATCCAGTTGCCTTACAAAGACGTCGGGATCATTGCCCAGCATAATCAAGCGGCTATTCAGGTAATACAGACTTTCCGGATAGCATTCAAAACCGCTGCCGTAAATGACATGGGCTACGGCATAACGTTCGATAAAATAATCTACAGCAGGCCCTAAATCTTGTTCGGCTAATGACTTTACCTGACGGAAATCTTCCGCATAACCTTGCATGTCAAGGTCGGCAAACAGGTCAATGACCAAAGGCTTCAAGCCCGCGTGTTTTGCAGCCTGCGCCAGCATGCGTCCTGAGCCGGCGACTATCAAAGTCGTTTCCACGCTACGCCCTAGCCAACAAAAACATCCCCCCCGCTATTTCTGGCGCTGGCAACAACAAAACTCAACTTATCGAAATGCGCAAACGCCTTTCTGGCCTGATCAGTGATTGATTCAGCCAACGCTACCCCATCAATAGCGCAAAACCCGGTCGGCCCCCATGAGGTCTGGCCGATAGCCACCGCACCTTGCCGTTCCAGCCATTGCATGGCAGCGGCAACTTCGGGACTGGTAAAAACGCCGCCCTGGGCCGAGGAAAAATGCTCGCCAACCGAGCGTTGCAGCTGGCTGATCACATCGCCGAAGTTAACAATGTCATTTTCGGCTACCGCAGGCAGCCCCTGCATCAGCAATAGATAGCATAACCGAGCGGCTTCCTGCTGAGGAAAAGGCGGCAGCTCTTTAAAAGCCTGTATTTCCTGCTGACCGTGCAAACCCTGACCTCGCTGATCGAACACCAGGATAAATCGCCAGTCGTTTGGTACATCCATATGCGCCAGCACCGGCGGCGTAATGGTTTTTTCGCCGCGACCGCCATCGACAACCAGCCCGCCCTGTTCAAAAACGCCGATGCCGATGCCGGAACGCAAGCCCCGGTCGGTCACCGCGGCGATTTCGCGCACGCTAAGTCCCAAGCCGTAAAATTCATTAAGCGCCGCGCCGATTGCCAGCGACATTTGCGTACCCGAACCCAAGCCTACGTGCTCGGGAATCGCCGTTTCAATGGTGATATTGAGCTTGTCGGATACGTGCAGCGCCTCGCACAACATGGACACACACTTTTTTGCCCGCTGTGCGGCGGGACCGGTAATGGTGAGTTGCTCGGCGCCGGTTACCGACAAACAGGTGCTGATTTCATTAAGCGCAACGCCGATGCTGCCGAAATGTCGGCCTAATGATCCGCTTAAATCAATAAACCCCATGTGTAACCTGGCGGGAGCAATGACTGAGACTTTAGAATGTTGAACTATCAAGGTTATGGCTGTGTTTGTGCTGCAAAAATTGCTGGAAGTATACATGATCGGCCTAGCGGCTGCGAACTAAGCGCTGATCAAACGCATCAATTGAGCCAAATCGCTGACCATCAAATCGCACAGTTCAACTGTCAGCGGATCGGCTTGCGCTATCGACGGTATAAACACCGAAACGGCCCCCGCTCTGGATGCCGCTGCGATACCGGCATGAGAATCTTCAAGCACCAGACACCGGCTGATGTCCACTTGCAACACCTCGGCGGCTTTAAAAAAAACATCCGGTTCCGGCTTGCCGTGCTGAACGTGATCGCGGGCGATGATGATTGAAAAAACATCTTTTATCCCAGCCAATTCAAGACATTCCTGGGCATTTTCCGCCCGGCTGTTAGTCGCCAGACAATAGGGTATTTTTTGCCGGATCAGCAATTCCAGCAATTCGCTAAAACCGTGTTTGATTCTTATGCCGTGGACACCAACATGGTCGCGCCAATAATCGCCGCTTAACCGATTGAAGGTTTGCAGATTAAATTCGGCCCCGCAATATTCGACCAGCTTCGGTTCTATATCGTTATAATGCAGCCCCGACAGCGACAGGCAAAAATCATCGGAAAACCCATAGCCCATTGCCTTTGCAGCCTGTTGCCAGGCAATAAAGTAGGTACTTTCGGTATCCAAAACCAGGCCGTCCATATCGAAAATAACCGCCGAAAAATCAGCCAACTTAATCACTGAATAACCTTGATATATTCCCCGTGCGCTTCACGACTGGAACCGACCACGATGCGCTTAACGCCCTGTCCCGATTGTTCCAGCATGCCTGACACCTCCACCCTTTCGCCGCTGATGGCCTGCCCCGTATAGGTCGCCGTAAAGCTGACGATAGAGCTGGCCTGCTGATGGTCTATCTTGAATTCAGCCGGATAATCGAACCCGTGGGCATCATCAATCACCCTGCACTGCAACGTAATCGCCCCGCATTTTTGATACACAACGGCCTCGGAACTTGCATGATGATCAATAAAATTCAAATCGAATTTTCGTCCGTTAATCACGGCCTTGTTGCATTTGCGCCGTTCGTGCCAGACATAGTCATCGAAACTCAAATCGCACGAACGGCGATCGTAAGATTGCTGCCAATCCTGATCGTTCAAAGCCTGCAAATATCCCTGTTCGATAAGCTTACGGGTAATGGCCCTGCATTGGTGGAAAATATCCCTGCCGTAACAGACCAGATCAATATCCGAATCCGGGTTTTGCACGCCGACCAGAATCGAACCCGTGACGCCGGTTTGCGCCAAATCCAGCCCGTGTTGACCCAATAGTTCGCACAACCTGAACAAGTCCCGCTCGACAGCATCATGCCGAGTTGCCTGCATGAGCTGTTGCAACCGGTGTTTGGGCTGATGATGTTTAACGACCCGGTCTACGGCGACCGCATGCAAATGCGCATCCAAAACCGGGGAGTAATGCAGATAATCGGGATGCTGTTGTTGCAGAAGATGATTGGCTTGCTCAGTCGCGACTTTTTTCCAGCCGGAAGGCGTAAGCACATAGCGTAAAAAACACAGCGCCTTACCGCCTTCCAGACCCCGTTCCACTACTGCAAAAATGAGTCCCTCAGCGGTTTCAATAAAATCCTTGGCAAAAAACATACTAAAAACGAGCCGAGCTATTTTTTAGCGCAAGCATAAGATAGATGAAATCCAAGCAGACCGTCAAAGCGCGGTAGAAACCGCGCCCTCCCTCTTGTTAGGCATATTCGCGCCGATCCATTGCGGCTTGAGCAGTAAAGAATTTTTTAAAGTGCGGCATAAAACTGACCGTAATCGGTATCGAATAAAAACAGTACATCGCCGCGGCTTCGCCGGTTGACACGCCGAACATCCACTGGGGCATAAACAAGGTCATAATCGCCATGACGAAATGGTAGCTAGAGATGCGCCAGTTGTCCTTCCAGACAAAACCGCTGACCGCCAGAGCAAACAACGAGCCCCACGTAACCAACAAGCCATACGCGCTGGAGATGTGGTAGCCGATATGGTACTTGCCCATAAACAAGCACGAGATCATATTGCCGATAAAATTCGGCGCAATTTCGGATAGTTGCCATTCTTTGGGCAAAAAGCTGAAAAACAGAAACGACGAACTGAGGATTACGCCGATGATGGTCGCTTTTTTCAGCGCGGTTTTATCGGATGAATAAGTCGACAACGCGGGCATAATCGCCAGTGCCTGCAAGCTGATATGGTAAACCGACAGTTCACTCAATAATTGATTGGCGCCGTAACCGCACTGATCCGCAACCGGATAAGCGAAATACTGAATAAATTCCATCAAGGAAAAATGAAAAATGGCGTAAGACCGGGCAACCCGAACCCACAGCGGCTCGTTTTTATCAAGAAAAGTAACGCTAGACGCGGCCAGTCCAGCCAGACCCAGGCCAAGAGACATATCAGCACTAAAACACATAAATTATTCCGTAACTTAATTGTTGTTAAAAAAATGCGCCAAAAATTACCTTTAATTTTTTGCAGTAGTTTGTATTTTACAGGCTTGAAAGTGTCATGACCACCTCGTCCGGTTCAAAAATGATTATTTCGCTCCTGAAACGCTGTAGATCCAGCCCATGATTAACCGCTATAACCGTGCGAATTGAATCCGGTATGCCTGCCGGAATACGGGGCTTGCGTAATGCTGGATCGCCTGATTTCGATGCCCCGTGTCACGTCCGGCTTTTCAAGTCCGAGGGATAATAGCTTTGTTTCAGTCTCCCTGAGAAACAACACCCTCAAGCCATCGCAGTTATTCACACTGACCGCCGGTCTTGGGCTGATCGCGCCAATATTCGGGAATATTTTGACGATAGCGGCGCAGCACCAGATTGGCCAAAAGGCCGGTCCAACCGGTTTGGTGAGCTGCGCCAAGTCCAAGCCCGGTATCGCCATGAAAGTATTCATGGAACAGAATCAGGTCTTTCCAATGCGGGTCCTTCTGGAAGGGGCTTTCGGCAGGATAGGCGGGAATCAAGCCATTGGCATCGCGCCGGTAGATGGCGATCAACCTTCCTGCCAAAAGCGCTGCGATTTCCTTCAAGTTCATCTCCCGATTGACCTTACAGGGTACCGCCATCCGGAAACCATCGCCCAAAAAGCGATGGAATTTCTCAATCGCTTGAATCAACAGGTAGTTGGTGGGCATCCAAATGGGACCTCGCCAGTTGGAATTGCCGCCGAAAATACCCGAAGTGGACTCGCCGGGCACATAGTCTATGGTCGCTTCGCCAATACCTTCCAGATGGCCGATAGCGTGCAACTCGGCATGGATGCGGCTGATGCTGCGCACCCCGTAGGGCGACAGAAACTCCTTTTCGTTGAGTACCCGCGTCAGAATGCGAACCAGCATCTGCTCGTCAACCAGAGACAGAATGTGCTCGCCCCGGTCATTGGTATGCACCGGGCAGGCGCAAATGGCGTTTCCGCGAAAAAGACCGCCGGCGTGTTTTTTCAGTACACGGGCAAAACGCGGCACGTTGGCCAGGAGGCGACGGTCGACGATCTCGGTCGCGAACAAGGGGATCAGTCCGACAAACGAATAAATATTGACCCGCTGATACTGCCCATCGGGTCGCAATACCAGGTCTTTTAAGAACCCGTCATCCGGGTCCCATAAGGTAACACCGTGCTCGGAGCGGCCGCGCACGGTGTTGGCGATAGCCAGAAACTGCTCGAAAGTCTGGATGGCGATATCCTCGTAGCTGGAATCCTCCGTAGCCAGCTCCAGCGCCATCATGGTCATATTGAGCGAAAACATTGCCATCCACCCGGTCGAATCGGCCTGTTTCAGCCGAAAACCTGTAGGCAACGGCTTCGAGCGATCATAGACCGAGATGTTATCCAGGCCCATGAATCCGCCCTCGAACAGATTGTAGCCATCGGCATCCTTCCGGTTAATCCACCAGGAATAATTGAGCAGCAGCTTGTTGAATACGCGACGAAGAAAGTCGATGTCCGCAGTCCCCCGCTGCACCCGTTCGGCACGGAAAACCTTGAGCGCCCCCAGGGCGTGAACGGGCGGATTCGCATCGCCGAAGCCCCATTCGTAGGCTGGAATTTGGCCGTTGGGATGCAGATAGTATTCCTTCAGCAGGAGTTCGATCTGCGACTTGGCGAAATCCACATCGATCAGGGCCAGCACCGCGCAATGAAAGGCCATATCCCAAGCGGCGAACCACGGGTATTCCCAGGTATCGGGCATGGAGAGCACATGGGCGGCACTGAAGTGGAGCCAACCGCTGTTTCGCCCGTGTTGACGCTCCGCGGGCGTAGGGGATTGGTCGCCCTTGATCCAGCGTTCCACTTCGTAGTGGTAGAACTGTTTGGTCCAGATCATTCCGGCGCAGGCTTGCCGCAGGATACGCCCGTCCTGCTCGTCGGCTTCATCAAGCAGATCGCGATAAAAAAGGTCGGCTTCCTTGCTGCGTAGGGAGAACACCTCTTGACTCTGCGCGAACGGTTGCGCCGGGATTTGTGTAGACAATATCAGGTCGATAGATGTCGATTCCCCCGCGGCAAGCATCCGTGAGTGCCAGGCGGCGAATTTGGTTCCCCGATGGTCGGGATTGACCGCCTGGCGATCATCGGCGATCACCCGGCGATGAAACGCGTCTTTCACGAAGGGCGTCGCGTTCGGCCGCCCCCACAGCCTTTCGTTGTTGCTTTGGTTTTCCGTATAAAGAGGTTCGGCCGCTTGGCAGCCATAGAGATGATAGGTTCCGAGGCTCGGATGAACCGCCTCGACGGCCCATGCCACGCCTTCCGGTACGGCTGCTTGGCGTAATTCGCCATTGACGCCTAACTGTTCTTCCCAGGACCAGGTATTGCGAAACCAAAGGGTGGGCAGCAGATGCAATGGCGATGCCGCAGGGCCCCGGTTACTCGCCCGGATGCGGATATGGATCTCGGTTGGCCCCGCTTTGGCATAACTGACTTCTACGTCGAAATAGCGGCTGTCTTCGAAGATCCCGGTATCGCACAAGCTGAAGGGCGGATCGTGACGGCCACGGCGGCGGTTTTCTTCCAGCAAACGAGCGTAGGGGTAGGCAGTCTGCGGATACTTGTAGAGATAGCGCAGATAGCTGTGGCTCGGAGTCGCGTCCAGATAAAAGTAATATTCCTTCACGTCTTCGCCGTGATTCCCCTGAGTCCCCGTGAGGCCGAAAGCGCGCTCCTTCAAGATCGGGTCCCGTCCGTTCCACAGCGCCAGCGCGAAACACAGACGCTGCTCGCAATCGCAAATCCCGCCCAGTCCGTCCTCGCTCCAACGATAGGCGCGGGAACGCGCCTGCTCATGATCGAAGTCTTCCCACGCGGCGCCGCCCGGGCTGTAATCTTCGCGCACGGTGCCCCAGGCACGCTCGGCAAGATAAGGCCCCCACAGGAACCAGTCTTCCTTACCGAGGCGCTGTTTATCCAATCGATCTCTTTCGGCTCCAGCGGACGTTTCGCTGTTCATGGTCTTCCTCCACCAAACAAGGATGAGAGTATCTGCACCGTTTGGGTTACGGGACAGTGCTATAAAGTTTGCCTAGTGGCTCAATCGGATTAATAGAGCAAACCGACTCGCCCGGCTTACGGTAATGTTTAATATCGATACTTCCGTTTTATGATTCGGCAACATCGTATCAAATCCCGCTTATAAGCAATTTACGGCTTTAGCGGTATAATTTTGTCTGCAAACAAGGCTTTTGAATTTTGCGACAGAATGGGGAGGCTGTATGAACAATCTTTACCAACTCAAGATAATCATTTTACTGTTGACGGCCGTACTCGCTTTGACGACAGTCGCACGCAAGCTTGCCATTCCCTATCCGATTCTGCTGGTGATCGGCGGCCTGGTTTTAAGTTTTGTACCCGGCCTGCCCACGATTCGCCTTGATCCTGATCTCATCTTCCTGGTCTTCCTGCCGCCCCTGCTCTGGGCTGCCGCCTATTTCACCTCTTGGCGGGATTTTCGCGCCAACGCCCGTCCGATCACACTATTGGCCGTGGGCTTGGTGCTGGTCACGACAGCGGCGGTGGCGTGTGTCGCCCATACGGTATTGCCCGGTCTAGGCTGGGCCGGAGCCATTGTTTTGGGAGCCATCGTCTCTCCTCCCGATGCCGTCTCCGCTACCGCGATCCTGAAACAACTCCATCTCCCTCGCCGCGGAATCAGCATACTGGAAGGCGAAAGTCTGGTGAACGATGCAACCGCGCTGGTGCTTTACCGCACAGCCCTTGTCGCTGCCGTCAGTGGAACTTTTGAGTTAAATGTCACACTCATGGACTTCTTTCTTGCGGCAACCATGGGCATCGCTGTCGGGTTCGTCGTCGGCATCGTGAGCCGCTGGGCTTTAAGCCTGACCGAAGATAGTTTCAGCGAGATCGCCGTCACGCTGCTGGCCCCTTACATTGCCTGGGTCCTGGCCGAACAAGTCCATGCCTCGGCTGTTTTGGCCTGCGTGGTCGGAGGGCTTTATATTCGCCAACACTTCAGCGCCATTGTTGCACCCATTACTCGAATCCAGTCGCGGGCGGTCTGGGATCTTCTCGTGTTTATCCTCAACGGCATCATTTTCATCCTCATCGGCCTGCAACTTGACACCCTCCGTGACGCCATTCCATTCAGCGAGTTGGCTTTGCTCACCGTGAACGGCCTACTGGTGAGTGCAACAGCCATCGTCGTGCGTCTGATATGGGTTCCTGTAGCGGCCTGGGTGCCGAGATTTCTGAGTCCTTCGTTGCGAGCACGCGATCCGATGCCGCCCTGGTCTAACCTGTTCATCCTCGGCTGGGCCGGTATGCGCGGCATCGTCTCACTCGCTGCGGCATTGGCTTTACCGCTGACCACTGCCGCCGGGATTCCCTTTCCATTTCGTGCGGAAATCATCCTGATTGCCTTTATGGTGATTCTGGTTACCTTGGTATTACAGGGCTTGTCGCTTCCTTTACTGATCCGCTCCCTGGATTTGAATGAAGACAGTAACATTGAGCATGAGGAAAGACACGCCAGGGAACGTGCGGCAATGGCGGCTCTGGCACTGCTCGATGATGTGGCCGCCGAAGACTGGTCGGTTCCTGATCACATCGAACAGTTACGCGTTCACTACGCTCATCGACTGCAACGCTATGTCGACATCGAAACCCCAGACACGAAATGCACGAAAGTGGCGGCAGAGGCATTCCGGCGTTTGCGGCACGAGACCCTGACCGCTGAACGATTAGCCGTGATCGATCTTCGGGACGACGGTGTGATCAGTGACGATATTCTGCATCGTCTTGAACATGAGCTCGATGTCGAGGCGCTACGGATCGGGGTCGGCGAGCTACGGGTCTCATCCGAGAGACGTTCCAAGAAGCCATAGAATTAGGGCTGTAGGCCCAAACCAATCCTAACCTGACGTCCCTTTAGGTGTTACTAAAAGTAGCCCTGGTTTGATCATTCGGAATCATCATGAAGACGCAAAACACTCATGCATTGCCCAATCAGAAATTACTACCCCCAACCGTAACCTCAAAATACAAGATTTCGAATTAAATGCACAATACGTATGAATACCGAAATGACTCACGCTTGCTAGTTTTTTATCGAGTGAATATACTAGCCCGGTATAACTTGCTTTAGGTATTCATGGACTATCGTCCGCAGAATTGAAACGGGAAGTTGGTGAGTTCGCTTAAATTTAGCAAACGAAGCCCACGCTGCCCCCGCAACGGTAAACAAGTAAAAGGTTTGCAAACGCCACTGTGTCACGCATGGGAAGGTGCCAACCTTGGAAGCTCAAGCATTGCTTTCAACTCGTGAGCCCGGAGACCGGCCTGAAGCGATAATCGAATTTGTGCGCGGAGGGCGCCCAGATGGATTGCTCTCCTTCGCGTCCGTCCTGCATTTTCTCCCTGTACAGATTATTTCCGCCGGCAACGTTACCGGCTTTGCTGTCTCTTTAACCAGGAGAAAACACATGTCATCAACACCTGTTTTGCTCGATAACACTCAAACAACGGCTCGTTCTGAAGTCTTAAAAGATAAAATCCTGCCCGCCATGCTGGCCGGTATGCTTGGCTTATCGCTGCTGTATGCCGCCGGTTTCGCTGAAAGCGCACAACTGCATAACGCTGCCCATGATGGACGACATTCCGCCAGCTTTCCGTGCCATTAATGTTTAATCTGACCACCTTCAGAGAGCTGGTTATTGCGGCTCTCTGGACGGGCTTACTGGCGGGTTTGTTATTAACCGCCGTTCAACAAATTCAAGTCATCCCGACGCTGCTCAAGGCCGAAGTGTACGAGGAAGCTGTAGTCGTTCCCAACGCGGAAAACAGCCACGAACACCATGAATGGCAGCCTGAAAACGGTTGGGAGCGGACATTTTTTACTGCGGTAGCCAATATCAGCCTGGGCGTGGGTTTCGCCCTGCTGATTGGCGCGGTCATGTGTTTGCGCGGCCGCCCCGGCAGTTGGCGCATGGGATTATTGTGGGGACTGGCAGGCTACCTGACCTTTTTCGTCGCGCCGTCTTTGGGCTTGCCGCCGGAAGTTCCCGGTACCGAGGCTGCCAAACTGGCGGATCGGCAAAGTTGGTGGCTGATAACGGTGCTCGATACCGGCTTCGGTCTGTCGCTGCTGGCTTTTGCTAAAACCAGAACCAACCAGTTTTTCGGCGTCGTGTTGCTCGCAGCACCTCATTTAATCAGTGCGCCGCAGCCGGAAGTTCACAGCAGCGCCGCGCCTGCCGAATTGGCACAATCTTTTATTATTGCCACCGTTTTTGCCAACGCTGTTTTTTGGCTGGCGATTGGCGGCTTGATGGGGCAGTTTTACAAAAAAGAGTTATGAGAAGCCACAACAAACACGTACTGATGTGTACAGGCCCGCGCTGTTCCGGAAACAACGAACAAGCATTTCAACAGCTGGGCCAAAAAATCGATGCCCGCCCCCAACTCAAAGTAAAACGCACCCGTTCAAACTGTTTTGCCGTCTGCAAAAACGGCCCGATCCTGGTCGTTTACCCTGAAGGCGTCTGGTATTCCTGTACCGACGAGTCCGTGTTGGAGCGCATCGTCAGCGAACACCTGGAAAATGACACCGAAGTCAGCGAGCATGTTTTCCACCGCGTGGGCACCGGCGATGTCTGACGACTGCATGGATGCAGGAGGTAGAGCAATGCAGGGAGCAGTTGCCGATGTGAACACGCCTATTGCCCTGCTGACCCATGCACCCAACGACCTGATGGTGCTGCAAAGCGCACAGGCGCAAATGCCGGAAGGTTTCCCGGAGGTCACCGGCATTAACTTGCAGGCATTGGAAAGCGATGCGCAAATGGCCGAGTTGTTGGGGCATCAGCTTGCTTCGGCCAATATCATCGTGCTGCGCGTACTGGGGCGTCTCGGTAGCGTGCCCGGCTTTGCCGATCTGGTTCGTCACGCCAAAAAACAAGGATTGCACTTAATCGCGATCAGCGGCACCGGCGAGCCGGACCCCGAATTGGCGGCCGCATCCACCGTATCATCCGACGTATTGCATCAGGTACAGGCTTATTTCCAAGCGGGCGGCAGCGTCAATATGGCGCAACTGCTGCGTTATCTTTCCGATCATTTTTTGCTGACCGGCGTCGGTTTTGAACCGGCTGTCGATTTGCCCGAACACGGCATTTATCACCCCGATTTATCCCAAGATGCGAGCATAGAGGATTGGCTTGCCCTGCGAGAACCGGATCGGGCCAGCGTCGGCATCGTGTTTTACCGCGCCCACTGGATGAGCGGCAACACACGCTTTATCGACGCGCTGGTTGACGCCCTTGAAAAACGCGGCTTGAATGTGCTGCCCGTATTCACCTCGTCATTACGCGCAGGTCGCATCGGTTCCCTACCGATTGCGACACTTCTGACCTCCATGGATGGAGGAAATGCCGAGGATTGCCAGGAGCAATCTCGGCCGCCATCCCTGGCAGTCGGCCACAACGATAATGCCCTTCCTATAGCGTTAAGCTATTTCAGCGGCGAACAAGGCGCGCATATCGACGTGCTGATCAACACCACCGCGTTTGCGATGGGCGAAATCACCCCCGGCGGAGCCACACCCGCAGGCTGGTCGGTGTCTGTGCTGGAACAACTCAACGTGCCCGTGCTGCAAGCCATCACCAGCGGCATGATGCAGCATCAGTGGGAGCAATCGACGCGCGGCCTCAATCCGCTGGATGCGGCAATGAACGTGGTGTTGCCGGAATTTGACGGGCGCATCATCACCGTGCCGCTGTCATTCAAGGCGAAAACCTCAGGCATTTCCAATGAGCTGATCGAATACGAACCCGTGCAGGATCGCGTTGTACGCATTGCCCAAATCGCCTCGCGCTTTGCACGGCTTAAACACCTGAACAATGCCGACAAGCGCATCGCCTTTGTGTTCACCAACTCCAACAGCAAGGCCTCGCAAATCGGCAACGCGGTCGGCCTGGATGCTCCTGCGTCACTGATGCGGATTCTGCAAGCCATGCAAACAGCCGGTTACAACATCGGCAATCTGCCGGAAAGCGGCACAGCGCTGATCCACGAACTGATCGACCGTTGCGCTTACGACAATACTTATCTGACCAGCGAACAGCTAAGCCATGCTGTCGGCCGTGTCTCGGCAACCCAATATCAAGCATGGTTTGACGACCTGCCGGTTGAGATGCAGGACAAAATGACCGCGCAATGGGGAGCAGCGCCGGGCGAGGCTTATGTGCATGACGGCCATATCTCATTGGCAGGCCTGGAACTGGGCAACAGCTTCGTCGCATTGCAACCGCCGCGCGGTTACGGCATGGATCCCGACGCGATATACCATCAGCCCGACTTGCCGCCCACTCATCATTACTATGCGCTGTATCGCTGGTTGCGCGACGAATGGAAGGCCGACGCCATCGTGCATGTCGGCAAGCACGGCACGCTCGAATGGCTGCCGGGCAAAGGCGTAGGCTTATCGGAAAACTGTTTTCCCGATGCGCTGTTGGCCGACATGCCGTTGTTTTACCCGTTCATCATCAACGATCCCGGCGAAGGCGCGCAGGCCAAGCGCCGCGCCCATGCGGTCGTTGTCGATCACCTGACGCCGCCGATGACTACCGCCGACACTTACGGCGCACTGGCTCAATTGACCCAGTTGGTCGATGAATATTATCAGGTGGAAGTGCTCGATCCGGCCAAACTGCCATTGTTGCAGCAGCAAATCTGGGATTTGGTCAAGGAAACCAATCTCGATGCCGATTTGCAGGCCCGGCTATTGCATCATGACCATGACCATGACCATGACCACGATGATGACCATCATGGACATCATCACCATACCGATGATTCTCATGATCACGACCACAAGCATCACTGTCATGACCATCATGAGCATGAACACGATGATGATCACCATCATGACCACGGCGAAGGGCACCGTGATCATGCACATGACGAACATCATCACGATCATAACGATGAACATACGGAGTGCCACCACGGGCATCATCATGACCACGATCCAGATCATCACGATGACGAAGATGGACTTCCCGAGCTCCTGAACAAAATGGCTGGTGCCGATGTCGCGCATTTGATCGAGGATCTGGACGGTTATCTTTGCGAACTGGGCGCGGCGCAAATCCGCGACGGCTTGCATATACTCGGATTGGCGCCTGAAAACGAGCAATTGACCGACATGCTGGTTTCGCTGACCCGCTTGCCGAACCAAGACATTCCCGGACTGCCTATAGAAATTGCGCGGCTATTCGGCCTGAGCATGGACTCGCTACTGGAACATCAGGGCCGCCGGTTGGAGCAAGCAAATACGGAGCTTGAAAAACTGGCCGGACGACCTTTGGCTACTCACGCCGATGTCATGGAAACCATCGAAGCGTTATGCAAACAGTTATTCGCAGAATTACAGGCGCATGATTACTCAGAGTCAGCCATAGACACGATTATCAGCAAGATATTTAGCAATGACACCGCCGATCGTGGCGCAATAAAATCCGTGCTGAACTTCGCCTGCCGCGAGTTAGCGCCCAATCTTGCCCGCGCCACCGACGAAATCGATAACCTGCTGAGCGGCCTGTCCGGCGGCTATGTACCGGCAGGCCCCAGCGGGTCGCCGACTCGCGGCATGGCCAACATCCTGCCGACCGGACGCAATTTTTACTCCGTCGATCCGCGCAGCGTACCCTCCCAATCCGCCTGGCGCGTCGGCCAGCAACTCGCCCACGAAGTGCTATCGCGCTATGTCCGCGAAACCGGCGATTATCCCGAGAGTGTCGCGATCAGCATCTGGGGCACCAGCGCGATGCGCACCCACGGTGACGACGTTGCGCAGATTCTAGCCCTGCTCGGCGTGCGCCCTGTGTGGCAAACTGAAAACCGCCGCTTGACCGGCGTCGAAGTCATCCCGCTGGACGAATTAAAACGCCCGCGCATCGATGTCACGACCCGCATCAGCGGTTTTTTCCGCGACGCTTTTCCGCAACTGATCGATTTGATTGACGACGCTGTCAATGCCGTGATTGCGCTGGACGAGCCGCTGTCGCAAAACTTTGTGCGCAAGCACTATCTTGCCGAACTGGGCGAATGGATAGGCCAAGGCCTGACCGAAAACGAAGCCTCGCAACGCGCCGCTTTCCGCATCTTCGGCGCCAAACCCGGCAGTTACGGCGCAGGCATCTTGCCGCTGATCCAGGAAAAAAACTGGCAGGCCGATGCCGACTTTGCCGAAGCCTACGTCAATTGGGGCGGCTATGCCTATGGCCGCAGCCAGCAGGGCAACGACCAGCGCGATGCATTCCGCACCCGCCTGTCCGGCGTCCAGGTGGCGTTGCACAACCAGGATAACCGCGAGCACGATATTTTCGACAGCGACGATTACCTGCAATTTCACGGCGGCATGATCGCCACGATCAGAGCTTTGACTGGCACGCAGCCGCGCAAATATTTCGGCGACAGCCATGACCCGTCACGGGCGCAAGTGCGGGATTTAAAGGAAGAGACCTTGCGGGTATTCCGTTCGCGCGTCGTCAACCCCAAATGGCTGGACAGCATCCGCCGCCACGGTTACAAAGGCGGATTAGAGCTGACCGCGACCGTCGATTATTTGTTCGGCTACGACGCCACCGCGCAGGTGATGGACGACTGGATGTACGAGCAAGTCGCCGAGACTTACGCAATGGACCCGGAAATGCAGCGCTTTCTGGAAGAAGCCAATCCCTGGGCGCAAAACGCGATAGCCGAACGCCTGCTGGAAGCCGCGAGCCGTGGCATGTGGGCCGAACCAAAGCAGCAAACGCTGGATGCCTTACAAGATTTATACCTGCATAGCGAAACCTTGCTGGAGGCGCGCGGCGAAACACCGCGCGGAACTTGATGATTTTTTGTCCACGAAATACACGAAAAGCACGAAAATATTCATATAGCTGTCAAGATTCCATTAACACCAAAATGACCTTGACGCTGGAGTGCAGGCTTCGCCTGCTTTGGCAAGCAAAGCTTGCACTCCGGTCAGTTCCTGCTAGCCAAGAACTCCAGCATCCAAGTCTGCCGGAAACGCTACCTCGCACTACGCACCCTTCGGCTTCGCTCAGGAGAGCCTTGGATGGCCTTATTCCGACCTACTTTGCTGCAACTCATGGGCTGGTTCCCAAGCTCCAGCTTGGGAACCCAGTACGCGAAGCTCTAGCTTCGCGTACTGAACAGGAAGCTAGAGCTTCCAAGACTGCATTCCCAAGCTGGAGCTTGGGAACGAGCGTAACCAAATGAACCACGCCACCTTCCCTTTTTCCGCGATTGTCGAACAGACTCAGCTCAAGACTGCATTGCTGCTGTGCGCCGTTGATCCGTCGCTGGGCGGCGTACTGATACGCGGCGACAAAGGCACCGCTAAAAGCACGGCGGCGCGGGCGCTGACCGACATCCTGCCGCTGATCGAACGGGTTGCCGGTTGTGCGTTCAACTGCGCTCCCGGTGCGCCGTATAAGTATTGCGAGACCTGCAATACTGAACACGCGACAGCGCAAGCGGACAGCGTGCCTTTCATCACCTTGCCGCTGGGCGCAACTGAAGACCGCGTTATCGGCACCCTGGATTTGGAGCAGGCGCTTAAAGGCGGAGCACGCGTTTTCAAGCCCGGCTTACTGGCTGCGGCGCACCGGGGCATACTCTATATCGACGAAGTCAACCTGCTCCCCGACCATCTGGTCGATGTGTTGCTGGATGCAGCGGCGATGGGTGTCAATGCGGTGCAGCGCGAAGGCTTATCAGTCACCCACCCTGCCCGCTTCACATTGATAGGCACGATGAACCTGGAAGAAGGCGATTTGCGTCCGCAATTGCTGGACCGCTTCGGCCTGATGGTTGAAGTGACCGCGCCGCGCGACAAAACCTTGCGCTCCGAAGTCGTGCGAAGGCGCATTGCGTTCGAGGCCAGTCCCACGGCTTACGCTGCCGCCTGGATGGCGGAGCAACAAACTTTGCGCCATCAACTCGCTACCGCGCAACTGTTGCTTCCCAAAGTAACATTGGATGATGCGCTGCTCGACCTGATAAGCCATTTATGTTGCGAATTCGAAGTGGCCAGTCTTCGCGCCGACATCGTCATGCACAAAGCCGCGCGAGCATTGGCCGCGCTCGAAGGCCGCTCGCAGGTAACGCCGGAAGACGTGCGCGGCGCTGCGGAACTGGTGTTGCCGCACCGACGCAGACGCAAACCGTTCGAGCAACCGGGGCTGGATCAAGACCAGCTCGATGAGCTGATGCAGCAGGCGTTACAGCCGCCGGATGAAAGTGAATCCGGTGCCGAAGATACCGAGCAGGAAAACAATCAAGATAACGGCGAGTCGCAAGACCAACAACAAGTCTTCGCCGCCGCGTCTGCCGGTAACATACGAAAAATAGAAGTCGATACGGTTGCCAGCCGCTACGCTTCCGGCAAGCGCAGCACTGCACAGGATGCGCCGCGCGGCCGTGTCGTGCGGGCCGTGCAGGACCACAATCCAAGCAGTCTCGCCGTCGGCGCGACATTGCGCAGCGCGGCGCTCAGAGGTGCCGACAATTTCCAGGTGACGAAAAGCGACTTGCATCAACAAATCCGCGTAGGCAAAAACGCCAACCTGATTTTGTTTGTGGTCGATGCATCAGGCTCCATGGCGGCACAGCGGCGCATGGAAGCGGTCAAAGGTGCAGTGTTGTCGCTGCTGACCGATGCCTACCAGCAGCGTGACGAAGTCGCAGTAATCAGCTTTCGTGGCGAATCCGCACAGTTATTGCTGTCGCCTACCCGCAGCGTCGATCTGGCCGAACAGAATCTGCGCGAGCTGCCTACCGGCGGCCGTACGCCCTTGCCTCATGCGCTGTCTCTGGCACTGGAAACGCTGGAGAAAACCGGCATGCCGCCGTTGCTGGTGCTGCTTAGCGACGGCAAGGCCAATGTTGCACTGAATGATGGCAACGATCCCTGGCAGGAGTCGCTAAGATTTGCCGAATTACTGGCCGAACGCAGCGTACCCGCTCTGGTGCTAGATACCGAAACCGGCTATTTACGCTTGGGTAGAGCCCGGCAATTGGCACAGGCGTTGGGTGCTGAATACCTGACGTTGGAAGAATTATCGGCGGAAAACCTGGCGCTTACGGTGCGTGGATGTATTAAGTGAGCATAAAGTTGATTAAAAAATATTTTATTCACCACGAAGACACGAAGAACACGAAGTTTTATTTCTTCGTGTCTTCGTGGTGAAAAGTTTTTTATGCGGGTTCCCAAGCTCCTGCTTGGGAACCCAGTACGCGAAGCTCTCGGCAACCGCTCCTGCGTTGCTCTACCTCCTGCATCCATGCAAGTCGTTGCTTCGCGAAACAGGACAGGAAGCTGGAGCTTCCAAGACTACATTCCCAAGCTGGAGCTTGGGAACGAGCGTACCCTACAATTTTTCGTGCTTTTCGTGCTTTTCGTGTTTTTCGTGGACAAAAACACCAATTAATAAGGAACAATTATGATTATCTGCATAGGCGCAGGCCCTGGCGACGTTGCTTATCTAACCCAGCGCGGCGCGGAACTGATCCGCAATGCCGACGTGGTAGCCGGATTCGATGCCGTCATTAATGTCGTGCAAAGCCTGATTCCCGCTACGGCGCAAACCGTGCTGATGAATTATCGCGACCAAACCGAACAATTGGCGAAAGTCGCGGTTGAACACCATGCGGGCAAAAACTGCGTCGTGGTGTTCATGGGCGATATCCATTTCAGCGGCTTTCAATATCTGGAACGCGTCGAACGCGCTTGCGGCCATCCGGTCGAAACCGTGCCGGGCATCTCTTCGGCGCAAATACTCGCGTCCCGCGCCAAGGTTTGTTTCGATGAAACGACATTTATTACCTTCCACCGTCGCGGCGACCTCGAACCGTTCAAGCAACACTTGGTGCATGTGCTGCAAGACCAGCGCAATGCGATCGTGATTCCCTGCCCGTGGGACGAGGCACGCTCATTCATGCCGCGGCATATCGCCGCTTACCTATTAGAGCAAGGCATATCGCCGGATCATCCGACCGAGGTCTGGGAGAATTTGACCCGTTCGGAAGCGGAGTGGCACGGCACGCTCGCCGACTGTGCGAAACAGGAATTCAGCGATATGAGCATCATGTTAATCCGCACCCGCAGCCCTATGTCCAGCCAGATTGAACCCGCAATGGAGCCGTTACCGAATGCAGGCTGAAACAAACCAACAATTCGGCATCGTTATCGCAGGTCATGGCAGCCGCGATGCCGACGGCATCCGGGAATTCGAGCAACTGGTTGAACTGGTCAGGGAGCGCGCGCCGCAGCATGTGGTCAGTCACGGCTACCTGGAGTTTGCCAGTCCGACTATCGATCAGGCGATCGCAGCCCAATTGAACGCCAATGCCAAACAAATCGTCATGGTGCCCGGCATCTTACTGGCGGCAACTCATGCCAAAAACGACCTGCCCAGCGAACTGCTGACCTCGGCTCGCGAACATCCCGACGTCGATTTTCATTTCGGTGCGCCGATGGGCTTGCATCCGTTGTTGCTGCAAGTCGTTCAGCAACGCATCGTCGAGGCCGAAGCGACATCATCTAAAACCGTCCGCAGAGACGACACCTGCCTGGTGCTGGTCGGTCGCGGCACCACCGACCCCGATGCCAATGGCGAAGTCGCCAAATTCGCGCGCATGATCGAAGAAGGCATGGGCTTTGGCGCGTCTTACGTGTGCTATTCAGGCACAGCCAAACCGTTGGTTGCCGACGCCCTGCGTACCGTAGCTCAACTGGGGTATGCACGGTTGATCGTGGTGCCGTTTTTCCTGTTCGACGGCATCTTGGTCAAGCGTATTTATGAAGCTGCCGATGCCATGCAAGAGCGCGAGCCTGAGCTGGAAGTGCTCAAGGCAGGCTATCTCGGCGTGCATCCGAACGTAGCCGATGTGCTGATTTCCAGGGCGCAAGAAGCGGTAGAAGGCCGTGCAGAAATGAACTGCTCGTTGTGCAAATACCGGGTGCAAATCGTCGGCTTTGAACAGCAGGTCGGCGAGCCGCAACGCCCGCATCATCTTCAAGTTCGCGGCCTGTTTGAAAAAGCCGCTGTGGATGAAACCGCAACAGAATTCGCCCCTTACGTGCCGCATCCGATAGAAGCCGAAAGTTTCCGCATCATCGCCGCCGGGCGCGACTGGTCGGTCTTCCCCGAGGCACATCTGACCGTGCTGCAACGACTGGTGCATACCAGCGGCGATTTTAATGCGGTCGACGACATTTACTTTTCGGCGGGCGCGGTCGAAACCGGTATCCGTGCCTTGTTGCGTTGCAAGCGTGTAGTGACCGACGTGACCATGGTGCAGACCGGCCTAAAACGCGCACTGCTCGAACAGCTCGGCATCGAAACCTGGTGCGGGGTGCATGATCACGAAACCGCGCTGATGGCGCAAACACAGGGCATCACCCGTTCCGCGGCCGGAATACGGCGCGCCTTCGAAAAATTCGGTAACGACATCGTGCTGTCGATAGGCGATGCGCCGACCGCGATCAGGGAAGCGGTGCGCTTGATCCGCGAACACGGCTGGCGGCCACAACTGGTGATCGGCTTGCCGGTCGGCTTTGTCGGCACCTGCGAGTCGAAAGCGGAATTAAAACGCTGCCTGCAAGTGCCGCGCATCACCAACAGCGGCACGCGCGGCGGTTCTCCGTGGGCGGCGACCGTCGTCAACGGCTTGATGATCGATGCGGTGAATCAGCTCTGCTCATTAGCTACTAATAAAATCGATTAAGCGCGAAATGCTAGTAAACAGGCTGTTAAAGCTTTTTATTCACCACGAAGACACGAAGGACACGAAGTTATATTTCTTCGTGCCCTTCGTGTCTTCGTGGTGATAGTTTTTTAAGTTTTTAAATGACAGGACAGGTTACTCGCGTTGCATGAGTCAGACTGAACTTAGAGAATTCGACCTCAATGTCCTCGCCCCGAACGGTTTACGGCGCGGACGCACCACGGGCAGCTGTGCCACGGCGGCAGTTAAAGCCGCGCTCTATCTGCTGCTGCACGGTGAGCGCCTCACGCAGGTGCAAATAACATTGGCTGACGATACGCATTACCTGACCGTACCGATTCAGGACTGCCGCCGGCTGGACGAACACACAGCACGAGCCGAAGTGCTGAAAGACGGCGGCGACGACCCGGATAACACGCACGGAGCCACCATCTTTGCCGAAGTGCGAAGAAACAATGAAGGACAGCTACGCTTTTTCGCCGGAAACGGCGTTGGCACTGCGACTCAAGCCGGCTTGCGCGTAGCGGTAGGTGAGCCTGCAATTAACCCAACGCCGCGCAAGATGATGCGGCAGGCGGTCGTCGAGGTGTCCGATAGTAAAGACCAAGGCTTCGACCTGATCATAGGTTGTATCAACGGCGAAACGATTGCAAAAAAGACCTTCAACCCGAGACTCGGCATAGTCGGCGGCATATCGATACTCGGCACTTCAGGCATAGTCGAGCCTTTGTCGCTGGCATCCTGGATTGCCTCGATTGAGGTTTATGTACGCGTCGCTTTGGGGGGCAACGATATAAACAGCATCGCTTTGCTGCCGGGGAAAATTGGTCGCACTTATGCCAAAGAGGCGCTGGAATTACCCGAACAGCGCTCGGTGCAGATCGCCAACTTTCTTGGCGACGCGTTAGATTTTTTACAACAGGCATTGGCTGAACAACAACGCCATCTGGATGTGTTGTGGCTGCTGGGGCATCCCGGAAAACTTGCCAAAGTGCTGGACGGCGTTTGGGATACGCACTCCAGCAGGAGCGACATGGCCATGAGCGTTGTCGCCCGCATAGCGGCGGAACGCGGGTTTGACAGCCGTCTGGTACAAGAACTGGAACTGGCAAACACAGTGGAAGCCGCAATGGAAAGATTAAAGAACGAAACCGGCGCACAGGCGTTGTGGATAGACATCGAACAACGCATCGCCGCGCTTGTTCATCAACGCGTACCGGCAGTGAAAAAGGTTGAAGTGCGGCTGTTTAATTTACAAGGGGATAGCTTGGGTGAAGTATAAGGGACAGCCAGGTAGGGCGTGCCGTGCGCGCCTTCTCCGCAGTTATTCTCGTTCCCACGCGCTGCGTGGGAATGCCATGCAGGACGCGCTGCGTCCTGTGTTTGCGCTACCTGGTTTCCCAGACGTTACGTGTGCTCGCGGCGCATCGCGCCTTAACTGCATTCCCACGCGGCGCGTGGGAACGAAGATAACACTTACTTATTAAGAGGAGCAGTATGAGTTTGTTAGGTACATTCTACGGCATAGGCGTAGGGCCGGGACCTGCGGGTTACATTCCGCTAGCGGCGGTCGAAGCGCTGCAACAGGCCGAGATCATTTACGCCCCCCGTGCGCATAGCTCGGAAACCTCGGTGGCTTTGCAATGTTTAGCAGGCATCGACATTGCTCAGGAACGGATACGTGAAATCGAATTCACCATGGACCCTGACCGTACGGTATTGAGCGAGCATTACGCACAACTGGCCGAGACCATCGCCGTCGATTTGCGCGCAGGCCTGAACGTGGCTTATCTGACCATAGGCGACAGCCTCACTTACTCCACTTACGGCTATATATTGGCCGCCTTACGCGAGTATTTGCCGGGTTTGCCGCACCGCACCTTCCCCGGCATCACCAGCTATGCGGCTGCGGCCTCGGCGATGGGCTGGCCGCTGGGCGTTGGCAAGGAGCGCACCTTAATTTTGCCCTGCCCCGAAGATGCGGCTGCATTGCGGCAGGACATCGAAAGCCATGACATCGTGGTGCTGATGAAGATCGGCGCGCGCCTGCCTTGGGTGCTGGCCTTGCTCCGTGACATGGGCATCGCCGAACACTGCGCGTTTGCCCGTCGCATCGGCTTGGCGGACGAAATGCTGGCTGATGACGTCAGCGATTTATGCGCCACCTCGGCGATGGGCTATCTCGCCACCTTATTAATACGCAAAACACCCAGAGAGAGAAGGCATTCATGAGCCCGGAAAAACCATTTCGTCCACGAAAAGCACTAAAGACACGAAATAAATCAAAATATCATATCGATTTACTTTGGATGACAGCCCACTGCCCTTCATTAAACTCATGAGGGCCTTAGTCTCTCTTTAAAAATTTTCGTGCTTTTCGTGTCGCCTAAAGGCGCCTACTTTTGGTTTTCGTGGATTAACAGAGGTTTTAAAATGAAAGTTTACTTTATCGGCGCAGGCCCCGGCGCTTCCGATCTGATCACATTGCGCGGCGCTAATATTCTCGGCCGGGTCAGCATGGTGCTGTACGCCGGATCATTGGTGCCTACCGACATGTTGCAGCATTGCCGGGCAGATGCCGAACTGATCGACACAGCCACGCTTGACCTTGAACAACAGGAAGCCTGCTACCGTCGAGCACAAGAGAATGATTGCGATGTAGCCCGTTTGCATTCCGGCGACCCGGCCATTTACGGCGCGACCGCCGAGCAAATGCGCAGGCTTGATGCGCTGGGCATAGACTACGAAATTGTACCGGGCGTGTCCTCGTTCACTTCGGCGGCGGCATCCATCAAGGCCGAGTTGACCAAGCCGGAAGTCTCGCAAACCGTGATCCTGACCCGCGTTTCGGGCCGCGCTTCGGCGGTGCCGGAACTGGAATCGATCGCACGACTGGCCGAACACCAAGCGACGATGTGCATCTTCCTGTCCGGGCCGCATTTGAAAAAAATAGTCGCCGACCTGCGCCTGCATTATCCGGACGACACGCCGGTGGCGCTGGTCTATCGGGCAACCTGGCCGGAAGAGCGGTCTTACCAGGGCACCTTGGGCGTCATCCTTAAAGAAACCAAAAAAAGCGAGTGGAACCTAACCACGATGTTATTGGTAGGCAAAGCCTTAGGGCGCGGCGAGCAAACCGAATCCAGTCTGTATTCCAAGGATTTCACGCATATCTTCCGCGTCGTGAAAAAGAAAAAGTCGGCATCAACTTAAAACATTTCACCACGAAGACACGAAAAAAAAGTAGAACCTTCGTGTTCCCGGCAATTGCTCCTGCATTGCTCTACCTCCTGCATCCATGCAGTCGTTCGTGTCTTCGCGGTGAATTAATCTTTTATTGAATATATGAATTTTCCGCTTAAATTGCTATGTACGATAAAGACCTCAGCATGACTGATTGCGGCATCTGGCTGGTAAGGCCGGAAAGCGAAGCCTTGGCTTTAGCCCTGCAAGAACGGCTTGGCGGTGTACTGTATCGGCCGTGGCTCGATACCGCCACACCCCAGAAAGAGCAGTTTGCCGCCGCTTATCGCCGGCAGTCGCAGTGGATCATGATAGCGGCCAGCGGCATCGCGGTGCGCTTTCTCGAGGGCTTGGCGCAGGATAAACATAGCGATCCGGCCGTCGTGGTGCTGGACGAAGCGGGACGGTTCGCGGTGTCACTGCTGGCAGGACATGAAGGCGGCGCCAACCGTTTGGCTTATCGCGTCGCCAATGTAACCGGTGCGGTACCGGTCATTACTACGGCGACCGAAGCCTTGAAGCCTTTGGTCGTCGGTATAGGTTGCCGTAAAGGTGTCACTGCCGAACAAATCGCCGCAGCAGTGCATCTGGCATTAGGCGAGAGGCCGTTAAGCGAAGTGCGCGAAATAGTGACTGTAGACTTGAAGGCAAACGAACCGGGCTTGCTGGATTTTTGCGAAGTGCACGATTTGCCGCTACGCGTATTGGCAAGCGCAACAGTGGCGGCAAGGCCCTGGGTAACCAAAGCCTCGGACTGGGTACAGCAGAATGTGGGACTACCGGGAGTCTGCGAGCCTTGCGCGTTGATTGCCGGCGCCCGCGGCAGATTGATCGTGCCTAAAACGGCTTTAAACGGCGTGGCCGTGGCCGTGGTTGAAGATAATATATAGAGAGCGCCGTCCGCCAGATCGCGCATTCCCAAGCTCCAGCTTGGGAATGCCATATTGGAAGCTCCAGCTTCCCGAGACACTGAAAGCTGGAGCTTTCGAGACTTGGGTTCCCAAGCTGGAGCTTGGGAACCAGCAGCAACATGAAAAATTCACCACGAATACGCGAAGAAATAAAACTTCGTGTCCTTCGTGCCTTCGTGGTGATCGCTTTTAAATAGACACAGCAATAATCAATGGATAAAAGAATGAAAGGTGTATTGAATTTGGTTTCGGTCGGGCCGGGATTTAGCGATTTGATCGTTCCGCGCGCCGAAGCGGCATTGCGGGACAGCGATGTGATCGTGGCTTATGACCTGTATTTGCGCTGGATTGAACCGTGGATAACCGGCAAGGAAATCCACACGCCGCCGCTGACTCAGGAACGCGAGCGCGCTTTATTGGCGATAGAAAAAGCCCGTAGCGGCGCTAAAGTTGCACTGATTTCCAGCGGCGACATCGGCATTTACGCGATGGCTGCATTGGCTTTCGATGAAATGCGCGAAGATGACGACTATGCCGTCAACGTGATACCCGGTATCACTTCCGCCAATGCCTGCGCCTCGTTATTGGGCTCGCCGTTGTCGCACGACTTTGCCACGCTGAGCCTGTCCGACCTGTTGTGCCCTTGGGACTGGATAGAACAGCGCGGACGACACATCGCCCAGGCTGACCTCGCCTGTGTTTTGTATAACGTGCAAAGCGCCGGTCGCCAGGAAGGCGTGTACCGCATCCTCAACATTATGCTGGAGTCGAAATCGCCGAAGACGCTGTGCGGCGTAATCCATAACGCTTATCGACCCGGCCAGAAAGTCAGCATTCACCCTCTGGAAGACTTGCTGTCTTTGCAGTTTGATATGCTGACTACCATCGTGATCGGCAACCGCTTTACCCAGCGCAAGCGCGGCTTTATTTTTACCCCACGCGGCTACAATAACTGGGATTCGCCCGCCGAACAGCCTGTTATAAATGATCTGCCCGAGCACGCGCTATGGGTCTTTTCCGGCACCAGCGACGGCAATGCACTGGCTAACGAATTGGCGCAGCAAGGCTATCCGGTCGTGGTATCGGCCGCAACGGAATACGGCGGTGAGGTTGCCGCCCAGCATTGCTCCGGCGTGTCAGTCTGGGCCGGTCATCAAGGGGTTGAGGCGCAAAGACAGGCGCTAAGCCAAAATCAGGCACGGGTAATTGTCGACGCAACGCATCCTTACGCCAACCTGATCTCGGAACAATTGATGGGCTTATCGCAAAGCTTGAATATCCCGTATCTGCGTTTTGAGCGTCCCAGCTCCTATGGCATGACTGTTGACTTAAGCAATATAAAGCCCTCTCCAGAGGGAGAGCAACGCAAGGAGCAGTTGCCGAGGAAAAATGAAAACAATGATTTTATTCCCCCTCATCCCAACCTTCTCCCTCAGGGAGAAGGAGCATATTCAACCGAGAATCAATGCGACTCTACGGAACAAGCGGCCAAACAAGCCATCGCACTCGGATCACGTATTTTCCTGACTACCGGCTCCAAGGATTTGGCGACTTTTCTGCAAGCTCCGGGTGCCGCCGAACGCGAATGGTTTGTGCGCGTAACGCCCGAGCCTGAATTCATCCAACGAGCGATCGACCTGGGCGTTCCGCGCAGCAACATTTGCGCGATGCAAGGGCCGTTCTCGCAAGCTTTCAATGAAGCCTTGTGGCGGGATTTGAAAATCGATTGCGTCATCACCAAGGATTCCGGCGATGCAGGCGGCTATCAAGCCAAAGTAGCGGCAACGCAAACATTGAATATCCCGTTGCTGGTCATCAAGCGCCCGAAACTTGAATACCCATTCGCCGCTTCAACTTTCGATGCAATTTTGCAACAGTTACAAGCGTGGAATATCAACGCATGATTCCGGTCACCATCGTTACCGGTTTTCTCGGTTCCGGTAAAACCACCTTACTAAGCAGCCTGATTAAAACCCGGCAAAACCGCCGCCTTGCCTTATTGATCAATGAATTCGGCGAGGTTTCCATCGACGGTGCGCTGATTAGCGACAGCGTTGGCGGCGATGAACATGTGCGGATTCATGATTTCCCTTACGGCCTGATTGCCTATGGCGACGACGAACACTTCATCCCGACCATGCAGGCCATCGCCGAGCGCCGGGCCAATGTCGATCATGTATTGATAGAAACCTCGGGGCTTGCGTTGCCGACAGCGGTCATGGAATTGTTGCAATCACCCGAACTGGCCAAGGATTTTATCCTCGACGCGACACTGGCCGTGGTGGATACGCCGTTGCTGCTGTCCGATCAATTCGACCGTGAACAAAGTCCAAACAGCCTGCATGCTGCGGTTGCCGATTCAGTCGCGGCCTTGTTTGAACAGCAACTCGAATATGCCGATGTGGTGGTGTTGAACAAAATCGACTCATTGGATGAGGATGCCTTGCTGCTCGCGGAACAACGAGTCCGCGAGCGTGCGCCGAACGTGCGTTTCCTGGAGCTTGCTTACGACGCGCAACTGGATATCCGGCTTGCCTTGGGTCTGCGCCTGCACCAGCCGACTTTTACCGCCCACAACCACCGGTTTACGCCGCTACCCGGTTCAGATGCGCCGACATTAGGTAGTCATGTAAGATTGAACGGCCATGCCCATTCCGGCTTAGCGGGGCATAGTCACGGACTGGCAACGCACAAACATTTTCATGAGCAGGATCCGGGATGGCTCTCGTTCGTACTGCGCAGCCAAGAGCCGCAGCAGGCGGAAACAATCAAACAGGCATTGATCGAAGTGGCTAAAGCTGAACCGTTGTTGCGCTGCAAAGGCTTTATCAAGACTGCCCCGGATCAATCCGTTCTGGTGCAGGGTGTGCGCACTCGCGTGACGATAGGTTCCGACACTGCCAAGCAATCTTCAAAAGAATCGGAACTGGTTTTTATCGGCTACCACCTTAACCGTAACAAGGTAGCGGCGCTGTTATCCCAATTGACCGGGACTGCATGGAAATGAACCGCCGCTACTTAGCTGCTACTAATTTTACGTTTGGAGTGCAGGCTTCGCCTGCAAACGCAAGCAAAGCTTGCACTCCTAATGTTGCCTCTCGTTCCCACGCGCTGCGCCAGGAATCACGAACAACGTCCTATGTATACAGAACGCGGTGAATGGAAACGAGCCAATCGACTGGAGCTGCCTGGAAATGACCCTTTCAACAATTCACTGCCCTGCCCTGTTCATCACCGCGCCCGGTTCCAACCACGGCAAGACCACCATCACTGCCGCGCTTGCCCGTTATCATGTCGAACAAGGCCGTAAAGTCCGGGTGTTTAAATCCGGCCCCGACTTTCTCGATCCGATGATACTCGAACGCGCCTGCGGCCTGCCGGTGTACCAGCTCGATCTGTGGATGATGGGCGAGACTGAAAGTCGGCGATTGTTATATGAAGCCGCGCTGGAAGCCGATTTAATACTGATTGAGGGCGTCATGGGCTTGTTCGATGGCGAACCTTGCAGCGCCGATGTGGCCGAATTATTCTCGGTGCCGGTGATGGTGGTGATTGATGCGACCGGTGCCGCGCAAACGCTGGGAGCACTTGCCTATGGGCTTGCCAACTATCGGCCTGGACTCAAATTCGCCGGTGTTTTAGCCAATAACGTCGCCAGCCCCAGGCATAACGAAATGATCATGCAAGGCATGCCGCCCGACCTGCGCTACTTTGGCGGGATACCGCGCGATAACCGGTTTGTATTGCCGGAACGACATCTGGGTCTGGTTCAGGCGGAAGAAGTGCTTGATCTCGAATCGCGAATGTCGGCCGCCGCAACAGCCATTGCCGCAACCGGACTGGCAAACTTGCCGGAAGTGGTGGACTTTACAGTCCCCGAACAGGGATCGCCGCCTCTGCTGCTTTCCGGTATCCGCATCGGCATTGCCCGCGATACCGCGTTTTCATTTATTTATGCAGCCAATCTGGATTTGTTGCGGACGATGGGAGCCACGCTGGTTTTCTTTTCACCGCTTGCAGATAAAGCGCTGCCCGATGTTGACAGCATTTATCTGCCGGGCGGTTATCCCGAACTGCATTTGCAAACGCTACAGGATAATCGGGCGATGAAAGCCGCATTGCAAACGCATTTCCAGCAAGGCAAACCCATTTACGCCGAATGCGGCGGCATGTTGTATTTGCTGGAGTCGATCGTCGATAAAGCCGGAAATCGCGGTAAGATGGTTGGCCTCTTGCCGGGACACGCCATCATGCAAAACCGGCTGAAAGGTTTGGGTTTTCAATCGGCGCCTATGGCCGGTGGCGTATTGCGCAGCCATACTTTTCACCACTCCCTTATCGAAACACCGCTGGTCCCTATTGCCTTTGGCGAGCGTGTGCATAACACTTCAGCAGGGGAAGCCATTTATCAGCTAAACCGGCTGACTGCCAGTTACCTGCACTGTTATTTTGCGTCAAATCCCACTGCCGCCGCACAATTGTTTTTACCTTAACGGGAACAGAACGACACCTCTAACCCAGTTTAAAACTCTTCCCAACCGCCGCCGTCGGTAGATTGGGGATCCAGTTTGACCATATGTCCCACGGGATCATGATCGGTTTCCTTCGCAACCGGTGCTGTAGCAAACAAGTTGTCCGCACCACGGCTATCACCATCCATTTTAAAGTGCGTTACCGTGACCGTCAGCTGCTGTGTTTGTTCTTCCAACGATGCGGCGGCGGCTGTGGCTTGTTCTACCAAGGCGGCATTTTGCTGGGTTACGTCATCCATTTGGCAAATGGCCAGATTCACTTGCTCAATACCGGCGGTTTGCTCTGCGGATGCCGCGCTGATCTCGGACATGATGGCCGTAACGCCACGGATAGAATTAACAATATCTTCCATGGTGTTGCCGGCTT
>Ga0207975_100308_pt1 | contig 29493 bp, 20 predicted proteins | sample LakWasMe91_HOW11_2_FD_183913 | JGI IMG/M metagenome (GOLD analysis project Ga0207975, IMG submission 183913) | Freshwater sediment methanotrophic microbial communities from Lake Washington under simulated oxygen tension - Sediment Metagenome... | ecosystem: Environmental > Aquatic > Freshwater >...
TTCGTCTTTCGACAGGACATAGATCTCGCCGGTGAAGTGGTTGTGCGGCTTGATCGAACCCGGCTTGGCCAGAACCTGGCCCCGCTCGACGTCTTCACGCTTGGTGCCGCGCAGCAGCAGGCCGACATTGTCGCCGGCTTGACCCTGGTCCAGCAGCTTGCGGAACATTTCCACGCCGGTGCAGGTGGTCTTCACGGTGTCCTTGATGCCGACGATTTCGATTTCTTCGCCGACCTTGATGACGCCGCGCTCGACGCGGCCGGTCACCACGGTGCCGCGGCCGGAGATCGAGAACACGTCCTCGACCGGCATCAGGAAGGCGCCGTCGACGGCGCGCTCTGGCGTCGGGATGTAGGTGTCGAGGGCCTCAGCCAGTTGCATGATGGCTTGCTCGCCCATCGGGCCGGTGTCGCCGTCCAGCGCCATGCGCGCCGAACCCTTGATGATCGGCAGGTCGTCGCCTGGGAACTCGTACTTCGACAAGAGCTCGCGCACTTCCATTTCAACCAGTTCCAGCAGTTCTGCGTCGTCGACCAGGTCGCACTTGTTCAGGAACACGATGATGTATGGAACGCCAACCTGGCGTGCCAGCAGGATGTGCTCGCGGGTCTGCGGCATCGGGCCGTCAGCTGCCGAGCACACCAGGATCGCGCCGTCCATCTGCGCGGCGCCCGTGATCATGTTCTTGATGTAGTCGGCGTGGCCTGGGCAGTCGACGTGAGCGTAGTGACGGTTCGCGGTCTCGTACTCGACGTGCGCGGTGTTGATGGTGATGCCGCGTGCTTTTTCTTCTGGCGCCGCATCGATCTGGTCGTATGCCTTGGCTTCGCCGCCGAATTTCTTCGACAGAACGGTTGCGATTGCTGCCGTCAGGGTGGTCTTGCCGTGATCAACGTGACCGATGGTGCCCACGTTGACGTGCGGCTTGGTCCGTTCGAATTTACCTTTTGCCATTTTAGACTCCTAACGATTTTTGAGAATTGCCCAGGCACGCGCCCGACTGTCTGCTTGAATTTACTGCTGACCTGCTTGGTACAAAATTCTGGTGCCCTTTACGTGGATTGAACACGTGGCCTCTCCCTTACCAAGGGAGTGCTCTACCACTGAGCTAAAAGGGCGAGTATTTACTACGCGGTGCCACGATAAGCGATGCGTATCGCGCATTACAAGAACCGTTGGAGCGGGTGAAGGGAATCGAACCCTCGTCGTAAGCTTGGAAGGCTTCTGCTCTACCATTGAGCTACACCCGCGAGGTACTTCACAACGCATCAACTTTTCCGGCATCTGGTGGAGGGGGCTGGATTCGAACCAGCGTACTCATAGAGAACAGATTTACAGTCTGTCGCCTTTAACCACTCGGCCACCCCTCCGCGAGGAACCGCAGAGTATGAAGCAACTGCAAAACGCTGTCAACTATTTTTGGCCAATCAACTCCAACCAAATAAGCGACCAGTTGCTTCGGGGCGTGATTGTAACCGCTTCGCGCCCCAGAGTGCAAGGGGCGCTTTCCAGGCAGGCTTTTTGGCGCGCCCGGATTGAACCGAGGGCGCTGCGGGCTTGTCCAAGTTGCGTGGCGCAAATGCCACAACAGCCGGCACCGGGTGGCCCATGAACAATGTGCACAAACCGCAATGGGGATGGAAGCAGCTACTGCTGGCGAACGCCACGGTACTGGTGGTCTATCTCGGGATCGGCAAGCTGTCGTTGCTGCTGGCCCTGCCGCCCGGCTATGCCACCCCGCTGTTTCCGCCGGCCGGCATCGCGCTGGCCATGACCGTGATCCTGGGCTGGCGTATCCTGCCCAGCGTGGCGCTGGCCACCTTCCTGGTCGACCTGCCGATCGCGTGGACCGGCATGGCGGTCCCGTTGCCGCCGGCGGCGCTGACGGCGCTGACGGCCGGATCGATGGTGGTGCCGGTCGTGCTGCAGGCGCTGCTCGGCGCGCTGCTGTTTCGCCGCTATATCAGTCCGGCTGTCGATTCGGGGCGCGACGTGGTGCGCTTCCTGCTGCTCGCGCCGGCCATGTGCGTGGTGGGCGCGACCGGCTCGCTGGGCGCGCTGTACGCGCTTGGCCTGCTGAGGTCCGATGTGCTGGCCACCAACTGGGTCAGCTGGTGGTTCGGCGACACCATCGGCGTGCTGCTGGGCGCGCCATTGTGCTGGATCCTGGTCGGGCAGCCGCGCGCGCTGTGGTGGCGCAGGCGCACGCTGGTGGCGCTGCCGCTGCTGCTGTCGATCGCCGCCTTCGTTGCGATCTACGAGCAGGCGCTCAAGTGGGAACACGGCCAGCACCTGCAGACCTTCCGCCTCAAGTCGCAACAAGTGGGCGACCTGCTGCAGGCCCAGTTCAGCGAGCACGAGCGCTTCATCTATGCGCTGGCGCGCGCGCTCGGCGACACCCAGCGCATGCTGCCGGCGCCTGAATTCGGCAATATCGCGCATGCCTACCTCGACCAGCGCCCGGAGCTGAAGTCGGTTACCTGGATCGCGCGCGTGGAAGGCGCGCAGCGCGCCAAGTTCGAAGCCTGGGGCAGGCGCAACGTGGCGCCCGACTACCGGATCCGCGAGCGCGCCGACGACAGCCTGCGGGTGGCGCCGGCGCGCGCCGTGTACTATCCGATACTGTATGTGGAACCGGACAGCGAACGCTACCTGCTCGGCCTGGACCTGCTGTCCGAGCCGGCCCAGGCCGAGGCGGTGCGGCGTGCGCGCCAGGCCGGCGCGCCGCAGGCCGGCCCGCCGCTGCGCCTGATCAAGAGCCGGCGCCACGGCATCTTGCTGCTCGAGGCCGTCAGCGGCGCCGATCCGAACAGCGAACCGTTCGGCATGCTCGGCATTGTGCTGGAGGCCGAATCGTACCTGCAGCGCGCCATCGACGCGGCCAATTTCAGCGGCTTCACCGCCGATTTCGCCGACGTGACCGACCCGGCCGCCCCGATCCCGGTGCTGGCGACAATCGGGCGTGCGCGCCACCGCGACGACTACCGCAAGACGCTCAACTTCGGCGGGCGCAGCTACCTGCTGCAGTTCGCGCCGACCCCGGCCTACCTGCAGCAGCAGCGCGGCTGGCAAAGCTGGACCGTGCTGACCGGCGGGCTGTTGCTGACGGGCCTGCTGGGCGCCCTGATGCTGCTCATCAGCGGCGAGCACGCGCAGATCCAGGCCCAGGTCGAAGACAGCACCGCCAAGCTGCGCGAGCGCGAGGCGCGCCTGCAGGCCATCCTCGACAATGCGGCCGACGCGATCATCACGGTGGACCGGGACGGCACCCTGATATCGGGCAATGCCGCCACTGCCGCCCTGTTCGGCTACCCGCCTGAAAAACTGCCTGGCCTGCGTTTCGAACGGCTGCTGCCGCCCGGCGAGGACGAAAACGCGGCCCAGTTCCTGCATCGCCTGGCGCGCGCCGGCCCCGGCGAGCGCGAACTGATCGGCTGGAACAGCAAGGGCGGCGTGTTTCCGCTGGCCATCTCGGTGAGCCAGGTCGAGCTGCCCGGCGAGAGCCTGTTCGTGTGCATCCTGCGCGACCTGACCGAGCAGCAGCGCTCGCAGCAGCGCATCTACCGGCTGGCCCACCACGATACCCTGACCGGCCTGGAAAACCGCTTCTCGCTCAACCTGCGGCTCGAGCAGTTGCTGGCGCAGGCGCGCCGCACCGGGCAGTGCCTGGCGGTGCTGTTCATCGACCTCGACCACTTCAAGAAAATCAACGACTCGTACGGCCACCAGACCGGCGACCTGCTGCTCGTCACGGCGGCCGCGCGCATGAAGGAATTGCTGCGCGACGTGGACGCGATCGCGCGCCTGGGCGGCGACGAATTCATCATCGTGATGGAGGGCGCGCTGACCCCGGCCATGGTGAGCGTGGTGGCGGTGCGGGTAGTGCAGTCGCTGGCGGCGCCCTACCTGCTTGACGGCAAGGTCGCGCACAGCGGCGCCAGCGTCGGGGTCGCCCTGTTCCCGGGCGACGGCGACGATGGCGACACCCTGCTGCGGCATGCCGACACGGCCATGTACGCGGCCAAGGGCGCCGGGCGCGGCAACTTCCAGTTCTTCTCGCCGGCCATGAACGCGGCCACCCACGAGCGCCTGATGCTCGAAGAGCGCATGTGGGTGGCGCTCGAGCGCAACGAATTCGAATTGTACCTGCAGCCCCAGGTCGCGCTCGACAGCGGGCGCGTGGTCGGGGCCGAGGCGCTGCTGCGCTGGCACCATCGGGAACTGGGCATGGTCGAGCCGAGCCGCTTCATCCCGATCGCCGAAGAGTCGGGACTGATTCATCCGCTCGGCGAATGGGTGCTGCGCCGCGCCGTCGAACTGCTGGCCGAATGGCAGCAGGACGGCATGGGCAAGTTGCGCCTTGCGGTCAACCTGTCGGCGCGCCAGTGCCACGGCGAAACCTTGCTGCCGTACCTGGACCGGCTGCTGGCACAAAGCCGGATCGACCCGGCGCTGCTCGAGCTCGAAATCACCGAGACCGCCGCCATGCAGGATCCGGAACGCACGCGCCACCTGCTGCGCCAGCTGCGCGAGCGCCGCATCAAGGTCGCCATCGACGACTTCGGCACCGGCTATTCCTCGCTCAGCTACCTGAAGCTGTTTGCGATCGACCGCATCAAGATCGACCGCGGCTTCGTCAAGGACATCGAGACCGATCCGAACGATGCCGTGATCGTGGCGGCGACCATCGCGCTGGCCCATTCGCTGGGGCTGGGAGTGATCGCGGAAGGGGTCGAGACGCGCGCCCAGCAGCGCTTCCTGCGCGACAAGCTGGGCGACGAGGCGCAGGGCTACCTGTTCGCGCACCCGATGCCGGCGACGCAGTTCCGCGCCTTCATTGCCGAATCGGTCGAGGAAGAGTGACCAGCTAGGGAGTGAGCGCGGCCAGTATCTGGCCCTTGAGCGCCTTGATCAGCGAGGTTTCGTCGGGCGGCACGCCCTCGGGAGCCGGATGCACGCGGTCCGCGTAGAACAGGCCCAGCTGCATCTTGCCCACCACCAGCGGCAGCACGATGAAGCTTTTCGCGTCCGGCAGCAGGCTGCGGTGCCAGGCCGGCAACAGGTCGCGGATCTTCTGGCTCGAGGCATCGGCGATCATCAGGTCGGCGTCGTTTTCCATCGCCAGGTAGAACAGGTCGCGGCCCGCGGCCATCGGGAACGTGAAGCCGTTCTGGCGCCGCTGGTGATCCTCGCCGAACGCAACGCGCGCGCGGTACTGTCCGCTGCGGCTGTCCTTCAGGCACACCGTGGCGAAACGAAAGCCCATGCTGCGGTACAGCGTCTCGAGCACCGCCAGGATCAGCTCGTTGACCTTGCTCTGGCCCGAAGCGCGCATCTGCGTGACATCCTGCACGCCGGCCAGCAGCAGCTCGCGCGCGTGCAGCGGCTTGCCGCTCGGGTGCGCCCCTTCGGGCTGGGCGTCGCCCGCGTCCATGGTGGCCAGCAGCAGCACGTTGGGCAGGCCGAAACCCTCGCCATGCTCTTCGGTCTTCGGCTGCGGCTGCAGGTTCATGCTTTCCAGCAGACTTGTCATCTCGCGCTGCACGATGGAAAACAGCTCCTCGAGCTGCTCCGGATCGATACCGAGCGCGACCCCATAGCGGGTCAGCAGCGCGCGCGCCTCGGGCGAGGCGGCCGGATTGCCGGCGCGTGCCAGCAGCTTGGCCACCTCCATGCCGAACGAAGCGACCTGGCGCATCCACTCGCCGCGGTTGAGCGCTACTTTCTGGGCCCCGGCCGGCAGCGCCGAGAGCGAGCGCACGATCACTTCGGGAATCTTCCACTCGGCCAGCACCGCCTCCGACAGCGCGTCGTAGCTGCAGCCGAGGATCATTTGCGAGGCCTGGCCCTGGGTGTGCTTGCCGCCCGCCGTCAGGGTCGCGATTTCACGGTAGCGCTCATGCTCGTGCGAGGCGACCAGCAGCGGCCCGAGGTTCTTGAACAGGGCTCCGATCGAGGCTTCTTCGGCGCCCTGGTAAAAGCTGTGGCGCGCCATCTCGCGCCCCACCAGGCTGGCGCACAGCGCCGCCTCGAGCTCGATGCGCACGCTGTGCGCATGCGCGCAATTGGCCAGCGCGTCGACCAGCAGCATCGCCAGCGCGGTGGTCTTGACGTTGTCGAAGCCGAGCAGCGAAATGGCGCGCGAAATGGTGGTGACCGAGGTGCCGGAGGCGGTGCGGTATTGCGCGGTATTGGCCAGGCGCAGGATGCGCTGGGTCAGCGCCACGTCCGACAGCACATAGTAGGCCAGGTCGTGGGTGCCATGATCGTCCGAGGACGCCATCTGCACCACCCGCGCCACCGAGCTGCCGAGGGCGAACATGTCCTCGTCGCCGCATACCTTGTTGAGCAAGCTGCTGCGCACGCGGCGCGACTGGAGCTCGGAAGCGGACTGGTTGAAATTGCTGGCCATGGATGCTCGCCTCAGGCCTTCTTCGAGCGCAGGCCCTTGTCGTATTTTTTCAGTATCTGCTGGTGCAGGCCGGCCAGCGCCGGCAGCTTCGCGTTGGTCGGATCGAGCCGGCGCACGGTGGCGATCAGCGACAGCGCGTACTGGCCGAGGCGATCGTCCCAGCCCAGGTTTTCCAGGCACTTGAGAACCGCGACGGCGGCGTTGAACACCACCTGCGGATTGTTGGGCAGCTTGTTGACGGCCTCGGTCATGAGCGACACCGCGCCGCGGTAGTCGCCCTCCTTGGCCTTGGCGGCGCCGGTCGCGACCAGGTCGATCACCTGTTGCCGGCTTTCCTGCGCGATGTTGAGCGCCAGTTCGGCGTGCCCTGCCGCCTCGAACACGCTCATGGCCTTGGCCACGGCGGCATTGTTGGGGGCATCGCGCATCACGTCGCGAATCACTTCGGCGGCGCCGGCCTCCATCTTGTTTTGCAGGCAGTTGCGCGCCAGTTCGAGCTTCAGTTCGGCCGACAGGCCCGCGCTGTCCTTGCAGGCGACCAGCGCGCTGGCCAGCGCTTCGCCCAGGCGCTCCTCGTTGCCGGTGTACTCGTGCAGCATGGCCGACGAGATGGCGCTGCACGCGGCCGTGTTTTTCTGCCCGCCCATCGATTTTTCAAGGTCGCGGATGACGGCGGCGGCCTGCACCGGGTCGCCCTTCCTGACCAAGGTCTGGACCAGCTTGACGTGGTCTTCCGGGTCGCGGAACTCGGAGTACTTGGCCTTGCTGACAACCTGCTTGAGCGCCTTCTCGGCGACCTCGGTGTCGCCCGCCTCGAGCGCGACCTCGCCCAGCTTGCGCAGGCGCCGCACCGCGTGCGGCGAGACCGTGACCGCGTCGCTCAGCACCACCTGGGACTTTTGCAGCTGGCCGATGGCGGCATGGGTCTTGGCCAGCCAGTCGTAAGCGTCGACAAATTTCTTGTTACTCTCGACCAGCGCCTCGAGCATGGCTTGCGCCTCGCCGTAACGCTCGCGCATGAACAGCGTCTTGGCCACGCCCAGCCGGGCCCAGGCAATCGACTTGGCGTCGTACAGCTGCTGGTAGATCGGCTCGGCCTCGGCCGGCTCGCCGATCAGCATGTGCAGCTCGGCGCGCAGGCGCATGAAGTCGATCGCGTAGCGTGCATGGTTGCGCACGCCCTCGATGCAGGCCACGATCGCATCGCGCTGGTTGCCGACCTCCATGCACTCGTAGACCTGCATGAAGGCGTTGCGCTTTTCCAGCGCGCGCGCAATGCGCTCGAGCAGGCGGTCGGCGGTGAACGGCTTGAGGATGTAATCGGTGGGGGCCAGTTCGGCCGCGCTCACCACCTTGCCGTAATTGCCTTCGGCGGTCACCATGAAGAACATGGTCGACAGGCTGATCAGGTTGTGGTGGCGCAGGTCTTCGAGCAGCTGCTGGCCGTCCTGGCCGCCATCGAGGTCGTATTCGCACAGGATCAGGTCGAAGCTTTTCGTGCCCACGTGCTTGATTGCGTTGTTGGAGCTGGCGGAGTGATCGATCTTGGTCAGCCCGCACAGATTGAGCATGTTGTGGATGCTTGCCCGCATGCCCGAATGGGGTTCGATAATGAGCGCAGAGAGTCCGTCGAGTTCATTCATTTCTTGGTTTTCCAGTCAGCCCTGGTACGGGCCCATTCCCGTGCGCGCTCTGAGGTGGGCGCAGTTTGTCTCAAGAGTATATTACGGCGCAAGAAAAAAATAGTTAAATTCGTCGGCCCCGCCTATGAAGCGGCCGGGATGTGCGCAAGCGCCAGGCGCCAATGCTGTCAAAAAAATCACTTTCCGGGCCCGGCCGGCTGCGGCGGCTCGATGTCGATCACATCGAGCAGCGCGGCCACCACTTCCGGGTCGAACTGGGCCGCGCTGCGCTGCACGATGTAGCTGACCACGTCGGGGTAGGGCCAGGGCTCCTTGTACGGGCGCCGGTGCAGCAGCGCGTCGAACACGTCGACCACGGCCACGATGCGCGCGGCCAGCGGAATGGCGCGTCCGGCCAGGCCCTCGGGGTAGCCGGCGCCGTCGAAATGCTCATGGTGCGAGCCGGCGATCTGGGCGCCGTAGGTGAGGTAGCTGACGCCTTCGACCATCAGGGAGGCGCGTTCGAGAATGGCGCGCCCGATCGCGGCGTGGGTCTGCATCACGCGCCGCTCCTCGGGGGTGTGCGGGCCCGGCTTGAGCAGCACCTGGTCGGGCGTCGACACCTTGCCGACGTCGTGCAGGATGCTGGCCAGGCCGATCATGTCGATCAGTTGCTCGGTGAGCTCTTCATCGGCCACGCCGCGCTCCTGCATGCGGCGCGCGATGCGCGCCGACAGCTCCTGGACCCGGCGCACATGGCCACCGGTGCCCTGGTCGCGGAACTCGGCCAGGTCGGCCAGCGCCACCACGGTCGCCTCCTGCGCCTTGCGCAACTGGCCGAACAGGTGCAGATTATCGAAGGCGGCCGCGATGCGCTGGCAGAACAGCTCGAGCAGGTCGCGCTGGAACGCCGCCAGCGGCCACGGCGGAGTGACCGAGATGCACAACTGGTGCTGCTCCGGGGTGGCGATGAACAGCACGTTGGCCGGGTGCTCGAACTGGCTCTGTTTTTCGCTGAAGGCCTTGACGATGGCCGGCAGCAGCGGATGGCCGGCCGGCATGGCCTCGTTGTCGGCCAGGTTGGCATAGCCTCCGGTGGCGGCGACCACGGTGGGCGCGCCGGCGCTGCCCGACATCACGCACAGCACCCCGTCGGCGCCCACGTCGAGGATCGCGCTGACCTGATTGAGCACGCCGGAGGAGAACTCGCGCAGCGAGCGCACCTGGTAAAGGTTGGTGGCGCCGGCCAGGATCTTGCCCAGCCCCACCCGGCTGCGTTCGAGCATGATCAGGCTCTCGTAGGCGCGCAGCGCCGCAATCACGGTGGTAAACAGCTTCTGGTTGGTCAGCTCGGTCTTGGCCTTGTAGTCGTTGATGTCGTATTCGACGATCACACGCTGCTCGGGCGCCTGGCCGGGCTGGCCGGTGCGCAGCACCACCCGCACGATCTGGTTGTCCAGCTCTTCGCGGATGCGGCGCGCCAGGACCAGGCCCGCGCTATCGGTTTCCATCACGACGTCGAGCAGCACCAGCGCGATATCGGGCGTGTCGCGCACCAGCCGAAAGCCCTCTTCACCGCTGTAGGCCGAGAACAGTTCGAGCTCGCGCCCCTTGAAGCTGACGTTGCGCAGCGCCAGGCGGGTGACCGCGTGCACGTCGGCGTCGTCGTCGACGATCAGCACGCGCCACAGGCGCTGGTCGATCCCGGACAGGCCGGCGCCGGGCGCGCCGTCCTCATTTTCCTCGATCAGCCAGTTGGCGCAATCGTCGTCGGGGGCGGTCATGCGGGCTCCTTGAAGGGAAAGCACGGGCAATACAAATGGGAAAGACAGGATGATTAAACAACAATACCTGTATCAAGTCCAGTGCTTCCCCCGACACATTTTTGCGCGTGGGCAACACTGAAAGCTCGTAATCCATAGTAGAGTCTGCTAATCTTTCAGGGCGAGCGGCCGCAGGCCCGTTACTGACCATACAGCTGCCTTTTTGACAAGGACGACAATCATGCAAGCCACCTCTTCCTCCCTTTCCGGCGCCACAAGCGCCGGAAACGACATCGCGGGCCACGAGTTCCTCGCGTTTACGCTTGGCTCCGAAGAATACGGGATCGACATCCTGAAGGTGCAGGAGATCCGCGGCTACGAGGCGGTCACCCGCATTGCCAACGCGCCCGAATTCATCAAGGGCGTGATCAACCTGCGCGGCATCATCATCCCGGTGATCGACATGCGCATCAAGTTCAACCTTGGCACCCCCGTGTACGACCAGTTCACGGTCGTCATCATCCTCAACATCGGCGGGCGCATCATGGGCATGGTGGTCGACAGCGTGTCCGACGTGACGACACTGACCCCGGAACAGGTCAAGCCGGCGCCGGAAATGGGCAGCGCCTTCAATTCCGATTACATGATCGGCCTGGGCACCATCGACGAACGCATGCTGATCCTGGTCGACATCGACAAGCTGATGTCGTCGGGCGAGATGGGTCTGATCGAGAACGTGGCCAGCAAGAACGCCGCCTAGTTTGCCGCGGCCTGCTTGAGCGCGCCTTTGCGGCGGCCCACGCATTCGGCGCGCGTGCCGCCCACTTCGATGTTCTGGTAGCGCACCTCGTACTTGCCGGCGGCCAGCTTGTCGATGGAAATCGAGTCGCGCGCCTGCACGAATACATGGCGCACATTCGAGCGCCGGTCCAGGTCGAAGACCTTCACGAACACCGGCGAGGCATTGGCGCTGTTGTCGAGCATGAGCTTCATCTCGTCGCCCCGGTTCGACACCTGGTAGCCATCCACATAGCCCGAGCTGGCCGGCCACGATTCGCCATTCGGCGCGACCAGGCTATGCAGCTCGCTGTCGCAGTCGGGCTGGCGCGCCGGAACCTGCAACTCGGTCACGGCGAGCGCCTTCACCTCCGGGCCCTGCTGGCCCGCAACCTCCGGGAAGTATGGCTGGCCGACGGCCCAGCTGTCGGCGCTCGCCGCTTGCGCGAGCGGCTGGCCGGCCGGCACGAATGCCTCGGCCCTGGTGCCCAGCGCCGCGGCCAGCGCCGCCGGCAGCACGCCCGGCTGCGCGGTGAAGAACAGGCCGGCCGCGCAGCCGGCCAAGAAGCAGGCTCCCAGCGCGAACCACCAGGATGGAGCGCGCGCGCCGCGCGGGGCCGGCGCGTCGGGCGCGGCCGCTTCCCAGGCATGGGCGGCGGCCTCGGCGCGCTGCCTGCCACGGCCCTCCTCGGCCCGGGTGCTCTCGAGCCATTCGATTTCCCATTCCTCGGCCGCGATCCACTCGTCGTGCTCCTTGCGCCGCACCGGGTCGGACAGGATGCTGTAGGCGCTGTTGAGGATGGCCATGATGCGCGCGGCTTTTTCGTCGCCCGGATTTTTGTCGGGATGGTACTTCTGGCTCAAGGCCTTGTAGGCCGCACGAATGACTTCCTGCGGCGCCAGGCGCGCCACTTTCAGGTTGTCGTAGTGTGTGTGTATCTTGGCCATGGTGGCGTCAATCCGGCGCGCTCTGCGCTTTATCTTCATCATAGCCGATACGGCCGTCCATGCCAGCGCCGCACGGCTCTACAGGATAGCCGTATTTATGTCCACCGTGCAAGATGTCGAAATGTCTACAGGCGCTCGCTGCGGTCCGCGCGCGCCAGTTCGGCCGGCAGCTCGACGCCGTGGCCGACGATGAGTACCTTGAACAGCTCCCCCATTTCGGCCGGCGACAGCAGTTTCTGGACCGCGTTGGCCTGCGGCAGGTAGCGCAGCGCGTCCTGCGGGTCGGTGCGCAGCAACAACTCCCCGATGCCGGCGCCGAGCAGGAACGAGGCCTGGCTCATGTAAGCGAGCACATCGATGCCGCCATCCTGGGCGGCCAGCGCCATCGCGGTGAAATCGACGTGGGCCGTGATGTCCTGCAGGCCGGGCAGGTAGAACGGATCGGGGTGCGCGTGGTGCCGGTAGTGGCACATCAAGGTGCCGCCGGCGCGCTGGGCCAGGTAGTATTCGTGGGCCGGAAAGCCGTAATCGAGCAGGATCGCCGCGCCCCGGCCGGCGCCCAACATGCGCGCCAGCGACGCCATGAAGCCACGGGCGATCGGGTGCACCTCGGTCAGGTAGCCCTCGGGCAGCGCGTCGGCGTCCCCGACCTGGGCCGCGATGTGCGCGGCCAGCGCCGCGTCGCATGCATGCTCGCTAAAGGCGAATTCGCCGTTCTCGACCGTCACCATCATTTCATGCCAGCCTTGCGCGCCCCTGGCGACCAGTTGCACCGGCATCGCGTCGAGCACCTCGTTGGCCAGCACCACGCCCTCGAAGGCAGCGGGAAGCGCGTCCAGCCAGATTGCTTGCGGGAACTCCCTGAGCGCCTCCTGCTGGCGCGCGCGCAGTTCGCCCGACAGTTCCACGATCGCGTAGCTGGCCAGCTCGACGCCATCGGCGGCCAGCGCCGACAGCACGTCGTGCGCCAGCTTTCCGGTGCCGGCCCCGAATTCGAGGATATTGGGCGCGCTTTGGGCGATAATAGCGGCTGCCGCACGGGCCAGGGTAGCGCCGAACAGCGCCGTGATCTCGGGCGCGGTTGTAAAATCGCCATCCGGGCCCAGTTTCGCCGCGCCGCCGCTGTAGTAGCCCAGGCCCGGCGCATACAGCGCCAGCTCCATGAAACGGGCGAACGAAATGGCGCCCGCGCTGCGCTCGATGTCGGCGGCGATCAGGTGCTGCAGTGCGTGGGACGCGGCCAGCGCGTCGCTATCGGGTACGGGTAGGGACATTCCGGCATTGTAGCCACAACGGGGTCGATCAACAATCCAGGCGGTTTTTTTTCAGGACATATGAATAAGCCATCGACAGACGGACAGCCGGTCGCGCTGGTGACCGGCGCCGGAAGGCGCATCGGGCGCGCGATCGCGCTTGGGCTGGCCCGGGCCGGCTGGGACGTGGCGCTGCACTACCGCGCCTCGCACAGCGAAGCGCAGGAAACGGCGCAGGAAATTCGCGCGCTGGGGCGCCGCGCCGCGCTGCTGCAATGCGACCTGACCGACGAAGCCGCGGTGCGTGCTCTGCTCGGGCGCGCCGGCGAAGCGCTGGGCCGGGTCGGCTGCGTGGTCAACAACGCCTCGCTGTTCGAGTACGACAGCGCCACCACGTTTTCGCCCGCGCTGCTGGCCGCCCACATGCAGGCCAACGTGAGCGCGCCGGTGCTGCTGGCGCAGGCGCTGCATGCGGCCACGCCGGCCGGATTGCAGGGCGTGGTGATCAACCTGCTGGACCAGAAACTGTACAATCTGAACCCGGATTTTCTGTCGTACACGCTCTCCAAGGCGGCCCTGCACAGCGCCACCACCATGCTGGCGCAGGCGCTGGCGCCAACCGTGCGCGTGGTCGGGGTCGCGCCCGGCCTGACCCTGGTGTCGGGCGAGCAGACCGGGGACGGCTTCGCCAAGGCGCACCAGGCCACGCCGCTCGGGCGCTCGAGCACGCCGCAGGATATCGCGGACGCCGTATGCTACGCCGCCGGCGCGCGCGCGCTGACCGGCACCACCCTACTTGTCGACGGTGGGCAGCACCTGATGCCACTGCCGCGCGACGTGATGTTCATTGCAAAATAAGAGGAAATACCATGCTGTCCGCCCTGCACCACCCCAAGCTGAGCGATTGCCGCCGGCTGTTCCTGCGCAACTACGAAGTGATGATCAACATCGGGGTGCACGACTTCGAAAAAAAGGGCGAGCAGCGCGTCCTGATCAACGTCGACCTGTACATCCCGCTGGCGCTGTCGACGCCGCACGCGGACAACCTGGCCGAAGTGGTGGACTACGACTTCATGCGCGAAACCATCGCGCGCCGCATGGCGCAAGGGCACGTGCACCTGCAGGAGACGCTGTGCGACGACGTGGTGCGCGCCATGCTGGCGCACCCCAATGTACGCGCGGTGCGGGTCTCGACCATGAAGCCGGACGTGTATCCCGACTGCGAAGGCGTCGGGGTCGAAGTATTCCAGGTCAAGGAGCAGGCATGAACGGCGCGCATGCGATCGAATCGCCAGAGGCGCAGGCAAGGCCGGCCGACAAGAGCGCCTACGAGAACAACAAGCTGCACAAGCGCCTGTGCCGCCAGGTGGGCCAGGCGATCGGCGACTTCAACATGATCGAAGACGGCGACCGCGTGATGGTGTGCCTGTCGGGCGGCAAGGACAGCTACGCGCTGCTCGACATCCTGATGACGCTGCGCGAGCGCGCGCCTATCGATTTCGAGATCGTCGCTGTCAACCTCGACCAGAAGCAGCCGAATTTCCCGGCCGACGTGCTGCCGGCCTACCTGGCCAGCCTCGGCATTGCCTTCCACATCGAGAACCAGGACACCTACAGCATCGTCAAACGTCTGATCCCGGAAGGCAAGACCACCTGCTCGCTGTGCTCGCGGCTGCGGCGCGGCATCCTGTACCGGGTAGCCGACGAGCTCGAATGCAACAAGATCGCGCTGGGGCACCACCGCGACGACATCCTCGAGACGTTTTTCCTGAACATGTTCTTCGGCGGGAAACTCAAAGCCATGCCGGCCAAGCTGCAGTCGGACGACGGCAAGCACATGGTGATCCGCCCGATGGCGTACGTGAAGGAAGCCGACTCGGCGCGCTACGCCGAGATCAAGCAGTTCCCGATCATCCCATGCGACCTGTGCGGCTCGCAGGAGAATTTGCAGCGCAAGCAGATCAAGGCGCTGATGCGCGAATGGGAGAAGAAGCATCCGGGCCGGGTCGAGAGCATCTTCTCGGCGCTGTCGACGGTGGTGCCGTCGCACCTGATGGATGCGAACCTGTTCGGTTTCAAGGACCTGAAGGTGGACGGCGTGGCCAGTGCGCTGGGCGACATCGCGTTCGACGAAGATCCTTGTTCGACGCCGGCCGGATTCGGGACGATACCGCTGCAGTCGATGTAAGAGCTCTTTGCGCTACGGCGCGGCGTTGGTGCGCATCACCGGATACAGGTTGAAGCGCTCGTCCCACGACGAATGCCGGCGCGCGAAGAACTCGAGCCGCGCGTGCGCGTTTTTCGCGAACGCGGGCTCTTGCGCCACCTTCTGCCTGAACTGCTCGGCCAGCGCCGGGTCCGCCGCCATCTGCTCGCGCGCCACGTCCTCGGCCACGTACTCCTCCATATATTCCTTGCGCTCGAACGCGTTGTTGAACGCCCCCCACGCCAGCAGCGAGTCGGGCGCCTGCGGTTCGAGCATCGCCATCACCAGGCGCGCCTTGGGCTGGCCGATCGGCACGAACAGTGCCCCCTTGCCCAGTGCGCGCGTCTCGCGCTTCCACTGGCCCTGCAGCGTCAGGCGCTGGTGCGACTCGAACGAGGCGGCGCCGAACGCGGCGCTGTCGGCGCGGAAGGTCTCGACATCGAAGCCGGCCCTGCCTGCGCCGAGCGTGCGAAACGCAATGCCGTGCTGGCCCAGCTTGCGCGCCACCATCGCCGCGTGCGCGGCCGGCACGATATAGCCGGCCGCCGGCGCCGCAACCTGCAGGTCAGGCAGCACTTCGTCGCGCAGCGGCACGCGCCAGATCTGCGGCCGGGTCTCGTCGTAGCGCGTCATCAACATGCCCGACACGTCCGATTGCGTGCGCGTGTATTCGTAACCCCGGAAGTCGATCATGCGCGTCTTGTCGCTGGCCTTGTAGGTGAGCGCGACGGTGCTGCCGCCAAGCCTTGCGGCGCGCGCATCGGCTTGCCGGCTCGCCTCGAGCCACTGCGCGCCATGCCGGGCGACCTGCTCCAGCACCGAGACCACCGCATTGTGCGTGATGCGCACGCGGGTCGGGTAGTCCTTCCACGAGTGGGTTTCGACCAGCATCGCCAGCCGGTTGCGCAAGGGGAAGTAGCCGGTCGAAAAACGCGGGTCCGACACCCCGTCGACAAAGCCCGAGGCCGGATTGTCGTTCTCGGCGAACGACATGTAGAACGCGTGCGGCAGCGAACCCTGCCCGGTGATATCGGCCAGCACCGCATCGCGCAGCGCCACGCCCGCCTTGCGCAACCCGGCGTCGCCCGAATGCACCGGCTCCACCTGGATCGATACGTCGTGCTCGAACTTGGCGCCGTCGGTGACGTGCAGGTCGATATAGGCAAGCGGGTCCCAGGCGTTCACCAGCGCCAGCATGGCTTGCATCTCGGGCGCGTCCGCTTTCACGTAATCGCGATTGAGGTTGAAGTTCTGCGCGGTGGTGCGCCAGCCCATTTCCACCGGGCCGCGCTGGTTGGGGCGGTTCCACCTGGCGAAGCGTTCATGCCCGTCGACGTTGAACACCGGCACGAACAGCAGCACCTGCTTGTCGAGAGGTCCCGGCGCGGCGCGGTTTTCCAGCACTTCGCGCAGGGCCAAAAAGCCGGCATCCTTGCCGTCGATCTCGCCGGCGTGAATGCCGCCCTGGACCAGCACCACCGGTACGCCGCGCTGCCTGGCCGCCTGCGCCGTCATGGCGCCGCTGCGGGTGACGATCAGCGCCTGCATCGGGCGCCCTTCCGGGGTGCGGCCGAATTCGATGCACTTGACCTGTTTCGGATACGCTTGCTGGAACGCGGCGCACAGCGCGATCACTTCATCGTAGCGGCCGGTGCTCTGAAAGAGCGATCGTTCGGAAATGGTGGTCAGGGAAGGCGCGGCGTACGACAGCGGAAGGGCGCACGAGAGGGCAAGCAGTAACGCAGAACGGATCATGGGTAAGGCTCCGGCAGGGATTGGGAAGATGCGGGCGGGGTACGCCCGGCAAGCCGGAAATTATAGTCGGGTTTGAACTTCCCGGCTGGCGGACCGATGGCGCCCCGCCGGGACGCCATCGGCCGTTTTCTTTGCTCAGGCCAGGCGCCCGGCAACGCCGCCTGATGCGGCAGGCCTGTCGAAGGCGGCCAGCAGCGCCGCCTCTTTTTCCCTGGCCGCCTTGAGGTGACGCTCCTTCACGTGGCCATAGCCCCGGATGTCTTCCGGAATGCTGGCAATGGCCACCGCCTGCGGCAGGTTGTCCGCATTGAGCTTGGGCAGCAGGCCGGCCACGGTGTCGCGGTACTGGCCGATCAACGCGCGTTCCATCTTGCGTTCCTCGCTGTAGCCGAAGATATCGAAGGCGCCGCCGCGCAGGCCCTTGAACCTGGCCAGCAGCTTGAACGCCTTCATCATCCACGGGCCGAATTCCTGCTTGACCAGATGGCCCTGGGCGTCCCGCTTGGCCAGCAGCGGCGGCGCAAGGTGGAACTTGAGCTTGACGTCGCCTTCGAACATGGCGGCCACCTTTTCCGCGAAGGCGCCGTCGGTGTACAGGCGCGCGACCTCGTATTCGTCCTTGTACGCCATCAGCTTGTAGAAGTAGCGCGCCACCGCCTCGGTCAGGCGCGTACCCTTGCCCAGCCTGGCTTCGCCGGCGCGCACCTGTTCGACCAGGGCCTGGTACTGCTGCGCGTAGGCGCTGTCCTGGTAGGCGGTCAGCAGTTCGACGCGGCGCGCGATCAGTTCATCGACCGACTGGCTGCGCTTGAACTCGATCACCTTGGCCGGGGTCGTCATCCTGAGCACCGATGCCAGGTCGTGCGCCGCGCTGCGGCCCCAGTGGAAGGCGGCCTTGTTGAAGCCGACCGACACGTTGTTCAGTTCGATCGCCTTCAGGATCGACGCTTCCTGCAAAGGCACCTGGCCTTTTTGCCACGCGTAGCCGAGCATGAACATGTTGGTGGCGATCGAGTCGCCCATGAGCGCGGTGGCGATCTGGCCGGCATCGACGAAATCGACGCGGCCGGCGCCGCAGGCCTTGACGACCTCGTCTTTAGAGGACGCGCCGGGGAACTGCCAGTCCGGATTCTTGACGAAGGCGGCGGTCGAGGAGCCGGTCGAATTGATCGCGGCGTAGGTACGCCCTTCGCCCATGCGCGAGAGCGCATCGCGGCTGGCGGTCACGATCAGATCGCAGCCGATCACGAGGTTGGCCGAGCCGGTGCCGACCCGGGTCGAGTGGATGTCTTCCTGCTTGTCCGACAGGCGCACGTGCGACATCACCGGACCGCCCTTTTGCGCCAGTCCGCTCATGTCGAGCACCGACGAGCCCTTGCCTTCGACGTGCGCGGCCATCGCCAGGATCTGGCCCACGGTCACCACGCCGGTGCCGCCGATGCCGGTGATCAGGATGCCGAACGGCTGGGCCGTCGAGGCAATCGCGGGCGTCGGCAGGACCGGCGGCGCAGCTTCGCCGGCGGCGGCCTTCTTCGGCTTCTTGAGGGCGCCGCCTTCCACCGTCACGAAGCTCGGGCAGAAACCGGTCACGCACGAGAAGTCCTTGTTGCAGGACGACTGGTTGATCTGGCGCTTGCGCCCCAGTTCCGTCTCGAGCGGCTCGACCGACAGGCAATTCGACTGCACGCTGCAGTCGCCGCAGCCTTCGCACACCGCTTCGTTGATGACGGCGCGCTTGGCCGGGTCCGGATACTCGTTGCGCTTGCGGCGGCGCCGCTTCTCGGAGGCGCAGGTCTGGTCGTAGATCATGGCCGACACGCCGGGCTTCTCGCGCAGTTCGCGCTGCACGTCCAGCAGTTCGCTGCGGTGGCGCACGGTCACGCCTTCGGCCCACTTGTAGTCGTCCGGGTATTTTTCAGGCTCGTCGGTGACGACGATGATCGGACCCACGCCTTCGGCCGCGAGCTGGCGGCTGATGATGCCGGGGTCGAGCGGACCGTCGAATTCCTGGCCGCCGGTCATGGCGACGGCGTCGTTGAACAGGATCTTGTAGGTGATGTTGGCCTTGGACGCCACCGCCGCCCGGATTGCCAGGCTGCCGGAGTGGTAGTAGGTGCCGTCGCCCAGATTGGCGAACACATGCTTCTCGTCGGTGAACGGCGCCTGCCCGACCCAGGTCACGCCTTCGGCGCCCATGTGGGTGAAGGTCGAGGTTTCGCGGTCCATCCACAGCGCCATGTAGTGGCAGCCGATGCCGGCCATGGCGCGCGAGCCTTCCGGCACCTTGGTCGAGGTGTTGTGCGGGCAGCCCGAGCAGAAGTAAGGGATGCGGTCGGTATCGGGACTGGGCTTGCTGCTCACGTTCCTGAGCACCAGCTCTTTCGCTTCCAGGTAGGCGATGCGTTCCTTGACGCGCTGTTCGACCGGATGGCCGGCGCAGTAGTGCGAGATGCGTTTGGCGATGGCGCGCGCGATCTGGGCCGGATTGAGCTCATAGGTGGCAGGCAGCAGCCAGTCGCCGTGGCCGCTGCCGCCCTTGTTGCTCCATTCGCCGGTGTCGTCGAATTTGCCGACCACGCGCGGGCGCTGGCCGTCCGGCAGGTTGTACAGCTCTTCCTTGAGCGCGTATTCGAGGATCTGGCGCTTTTCTTCGACCACCAGGATCTCGTCGAGTCCCTTGGCGAAGTTGTGCACGCCGTCCGCTTCGAGCGGCCAGGTCATGCCGATCTTGTACAGGCGGATGCCGATGTCGGCCGCGGCCTGCTCGTCGATGCCCAGGTCGGCCAGCGCCTGGCGCGTGTCGAGGTAGGACTTGCCGGCGGTGATGATGCCGATGCGCGCCTTGGGGCTGTCCCAGATGATCTTGTTGAGCTTGTTGGCGCGCGCATAGGCCAGCGCCGCATACCACTTGTAGCTGTTCATCCGCACTTCCATATCGAGCACGGTGTCGGGCCAGCGGATATTCAGGCCGCCTTCGGGCAGCACGAAGTCGGCCGGCATGGCGATCTGCACGCGCTCCGGATCGAAGTCGACCACGGCGCCCGATTCGATGATGTCGGTCACGCACTTCATCGAGACCCACAGGCCGGTGTAGCGGCTCATGGCCCATGCATGCAGGCCGTAGTCGATATATTCCTGCACCGAGGACGGATACAGGACCGGGATGCCGCAGGCGTTGAGGATATGGTCGCTCTGGTGCGCGGTGGACGAGGACTTGGCGGCATGGTCGTCGCCGGCCAGCACCAGCACGCCGCCATGGCGCGCGCTGCCTGCGTTGTTGGCGTGCTTAAAGACGTCGCCGCAGCGGTCCACGCCCGGCCCCTTGCCGTACCACATGGCAAACACGCCATCGTACCTGGCGTCCTTGAACAGATTGGTCTGCTGGGTGCCCCACACGGCGGTTGCGGCCAGGTCTTCGTTCATCCCGGGATGAAACTTGACATGGTGGGCGTCGAGGTGCTTCTTCGCCTTCACGGCCGTCATGTCGATGCTGGTCACGGGCGAACCGCGATAGCCGGTGATGTAGCCGGCCGTGTTCAGGCCGGCCTTCAGGTCGCGCTCGCGCTGCATCATCGGCAGGCGAATCAGCGCCTGGGTGCCGGTCATGAAGGCGCGGCCGCGCTCGAGCGTCCATTTGTCGTCGAGGGTGATCTCGTGCGGCTGCGGCTCGAGCTGCGCAGGGTCCAGTAGTGCATTCATTCGGGGTCTCCGTTTATCTTTCGGTGTGTCGGCCAAAGCGGGTCGGCTTTCGCTCACACGGCCGGACGAATCTCGTGGATTCGCCGGTCAAATGAGGCAGGGGTGAGCCTGCGGATCGGCTTTCAGGTTAGCACAGCTGCGCGCAGCTTTCCACGCGCCACGCGACCTCAGGCCTCGCTCTCGTGCTGCTTGTCCTCGAGTACGCCGCGCTTGATCTGATCGAGTTCGATCGATTCGAACAGCGCGCGGAAATTGCCTTCGCCGAAGCCCTGGTCGCCCTTGCGCTCGATGATCTCGAAGAAGATCGGGCCGATCACGGTCTGCGTGAAGATCTGCAGCAGCAGCTCGCGTTCGGTGGCGCTGCTGTGGCCGTCGATCAGGATGCGCAGGCGGCGCAGCTCGTCGAGGTTCTCGCCGTGCTGCGGCAGGCGCCGGTTGACCAGTTCGTAGTAGGTCTCTATCGTGTCCTGGAACACGATGCCGCTGGCGCGCATGTCATGCACCGAACGGTAGATGTCGCCGCTGCCGAGCGCGATGTGCTGGATGCCCTCGCCGTGATACTGGTCCAGGTATTCGGCGATCTGCGACTTGTCGTCGGAGGACTCGTTGATCGGAATCCTGATCTTGCCGCAGGGCGAGGTCATGGCCTTCGACTTGAGGCCGGTCAGCTTGCCTTCGATGTCGAAGTAGCGCACCTCGCGGAAATTGAACAGGTTCTCGTAGAATTGTGCCCATTCCTTCATGCGGCCGCGGTGCACATTGTGGGTCAGGTGGTCGATGTAGGTCAGGCCATGGCCGGCCGGGCCGGGCAGCGCGCCGGCAATGGCGACGAAGTCCACGTCGTAGATGCTGATGTCGCCGATCGAGCCGGGCAGCGCGCCCTTGGCCGCGCCCTTGCCGCGCCAGCGGTCGACGAAATAAATGAGGGAGTCGCCCACGCCCTTGATGGCGGGGATGTTCAATTCCATCGGCCCGTTCTTGTTGTCGAAACCCCAGGCGCCCAATTCCAGCGCGCGCCGGTAGGCGACAGCTGCGTCCTCGACCCGGATCGCGATCGCGCACACCGAGGGGCCGTGCTGGCGCGCGAAACGCTGCGCGAACGAATCCTGCTCGGCGTTGATGATGAAGTTGATCTCGCCCTGGCGGTACAGGGTCACGTCCTTGTGGCGGTGGCGTGCGATGGCGCTAAAGCCCATCTGCTCGAACAGCGCGCCGAGCGCCTTCGGGTCCGGCGCCGCATACTCGACGAACTCGAAACCATCGGTTCCCATCGGGTTGTCCCACGGCTGAAATTGCATGACGGTCTCCTGGTTTTTGTAGCGCCCAGTATAGTCCGCAGAGCACGGCATTAAATTTCAATTAATTCCCCTTATTGGGCAAGATGCGCAATAATATTGCGTCAATAAGACAATAGAGGGGGATTTATGACGAAAATCGAGCTCGATAAAACCGATCGCAAGATCCTGGCGATCCTGCAGGCCGACGGGCGCCTGTCCAACCAGGACGTGGCCGAGCAGGTCAACCTGTCGCCCTCGCCTTGCCTGCGGCGCATCAAGCGGCTCGAGGAGGCGGGCGTGATCCGCCAGTACGTGGCGCTGCTCGACCCCGACAAGATCGGGCTGGGGCTGCTGGCCTACGTTAACGTGCGCCTCGAAAAGCACAGCGAAGGGCCGGCCGGGGCGCGCTCGAGCGCCAGCTCGCCGCGCGCGGACTTCGCCGCCTCGGTGGCGAACTGGCCGGAAGTGGTGGCCTGCTATGCGATGACGGGAGAGATGGATTACCTGCTGCGGGTGCATGTCGAGGACATGGACCATTTTTCGCGCTTCATGATGGCCACCCTGCTGCGCCACCCGGCGGTGCTGGACGTGAAGTCGAGCTTCGCCCTGCAGCGCATCAAGGACACCACCGCACTGCCGCTGGTGTAGGGCCCCTTACTTCTTCGGCTCGAACAGCTTGACGGCGGCGCGCTTGTTGGCCTTGAAGGTGTAGTCGAACATGGCGAACTGCTCCTCGAAGGCTTCCTGCATCACGCTGACCGGGTTGGGCGGCAGCAGGCGCAGGTAGGCGTCGGCCTCGCCGTAGTCGCGCTGGATCTCCATACCGGCCTTTTTCGCGATGTGCATCATGGTCTGGTTGGACGACAGGCAGTGCATGTACAGGGTGTCGACGTCCGAATTGCGGCAGTGGATGGCGGCGCGCTCGAACATCCTGGAGCCGATTCCCATGCCGCGCGCCGAACGCGACACCGACACCCCGAATTCGGCCACGTTGTCCTTGGTGGTGTTGGCGCGCCCCGGCGCCAGCGTCTCCTTGGGCGCGAACGCAAGATGCCCTACCCCGACCAGCTTGAAGACGCGGTTGTACACGCCGTACACGATGTCGTTGTCGAAATCGATCTTGGCCACGTAGGCTGTGATCTGCTGATCGGGCAGCACGGTGCCGAAACGAAGCAGGCGGTCGCTGTCGTCGAGCGCCAGGAAATGCCTGAGCATGCGGCGCCGGTCGCGCTCCGCGAGTTGTTTGACGAGCACGGTCGGCCTGCTGCCTCTGGCGCGCAGCCGGCCCAGCCAGCCAGTCATGACTTCCTTAAATTTTTGCATGAACATAGTGTTATTCCCTACGCCGGAAGGCGTCATTGTGCACTGCAGCAATAACTCTATTGTAGCGCATCAATCGTCCCGAAACCGAGCATTTGTCTAGTGTGCGGGTTCAGGTCAAGGTTCGCCGGCGCCGCGCAGCGCTTTCCTGACCGCGCACACGCGCGCCGCGTGCACCGCCTGCGCGATGCGCTCCTTGTGCTCGACGTAACGCTGCGCCACGGCGCCGGCATCCACGCCGCGCGCGGCCGCCAGCGCCAGCAGCAGGTGCCTGGCCTGCGGATAGGGTTTGGCGCGAAAATCGTCGGCCTCGCTGCCGCGACCGCGAAAGTCGCATTCGGCCGCCAGCAGCATCTGCTCGAAACGCTGCGGCTTGCGAAACGCGTCGCAACGCTCGAACAGGGTGACCATGGTATTGGCCCGCAGGCTAAGCGCCCGGCTCACGTTGCCGTGCTCGCGCGCCGTCATCAGTGCCAGTTCGCGGCAGTCGTTGGGCACCTTGAGGCGCTTGCACAGCGCCTCGATCAGCTTCAGGCCGAGGCCTTCGTGGCCGTGGTGGCTGGGCCATCCGGAAGGCGGGGTCGCCCCCTTGCCCAGGTCGTGCATCAGCGCGGCGAAGCGCACCGCCAGCGCGAAGCCGCGCTCGGCGGCGTAGTCGATCACCAGCATGATGTGCACGCCGGTGTCGACCTCGGGATGGTGCAGCGGCGGCTGCGGCACGCCCCACAGCGCGTCCAGCTCCGGCATGATGCGCGCCAGCGCGCCGCACTCGCGCAGCACGGCCAACATGCGCGAGGGCTTGGCCTCCATCAGGCCGCGCGCGAGCTCCTGCCAGACGCGCTCGGGCACCAGCGCGTCGACTTCGCCCTGCTCGACCATCCGGCGCATCAGCGCGTTGGTGTCGGGCGCCACCCGGAACTCGGGAAAGCGCGCCGCGAAGCGCGCCACCCGCAGGATGCGCACCGGGTCTTCGGCGAACGCCTGCGAGACATGGCGGAAGATGCGGTTGCGGATATCGCGCTGCCCGCCGAAGGGATCGGTCAGGGTGCCGTCTTCGGCGCGCGCGATGGCGTTGATGGTCAGGTCGCGCCGTACCAGGTCGTCTTCGAGCGTGACCTCGGGCGCGGTGTGGAACACGAAGCCGCGGTAGCCGGGCGCGGTCTTGCGCTCGGTGCGCGCGAGCGCGTATTCCTCCTGCGTGTCGGGATGCAGGAATACCGGAAAGTCCTTGCCGACCGGGCGAAACCCGCGCGCCACCATCTGTTCGGGGGTGGCGCCGACCACCACATGGTCACGGTCCTGGACCGGCAGGCCAAGCAGCTCGTCGCGCACGGCGCCGCCGACGATGTAGGTTTTCATGGCTTTACAGCGGCGGCTCGTCGTCGTGCGCAGCGGCGCGTTCGGTTTCGGCCAGCGCCTCCTTGACCCAGCGCGCCACGGCAGGATGCGCCTGCATGCGGTCGCAATAGGCCTGCAGCGCCGGCGCGAGCGAGACGCCATAGGTACGAAAACGCATCACGACAGGCGCGAAGAACGCGTCGGCGATCGAAAACTCGCCAAACAGGAACTGGTGATGGCCGAAGCGCGACAGGCACTCTTCCCAGATTTCGCTGATGCGGCCGATATCGCCCTGCGCTTCCGGAGTGCGCCCGCGCCCGGGACGGCTAAGACGGATGTTCATCGACATCGCGCTGCGCAGGCCCTGGAACCCCGAGTGCATTTCGGCGCTCACCGAGCGCGCCATTGCGCGCGCCGCCACATCCTGCGGCCACATGTGTTTTTCGGGGAACTGCTCGGCCAGGTATTCGCAGATCGCCAGGCTGTCCCAGATCGTCATCTCGCCGGCGATCAGCACCGGCACCCGGCCCGCGGCCGTGTACTCGGCGATGCGGCTGGCTGTATCGGGCTGGTCGAGCAGGACGCGCACTTCCTGGAACGGGATGCCGAACGCGCTTAGCGCCACCCACGGCCGCATCGACCACGATGAATAGTTCTTGTTGCCGATGATGAGGGTCAGGCCGGGCTTCCTGGCCCGCTCCAGCGTGTGCGAAAGGGTCGGATCGAGTTTGGTTGCTTGCATGTGCGGTCCTGGCGTGTCAGCGTGTTAGCGGCCGGCGCGGGCGCGCAGGTCGTCGAAGCGTTCGGTGGGGGACAGGTAATGCGGCGCCACCGCCTCGAGAGCGGTGAGCTTGATCCCGAGCGAGGCCGCTGTCAATGCCTGGATTGCGGGATCGACCACGTTGTCCACCTTCATGGAGTCGAGATTGTCGCGCGTCAGGAACGGCGTGCCGGGAAGCAGTTCGAAAAACAGCGCCATCAGGCGCGCCAGCCGGTCCGGCAGCGCAATCACCGGGCGCGGGTGGTGCGAGTAGCGCCCGGCCAGCCTGACCAGCTCGGCCAGCGGGTAGATGTCGGGGCCGCCGAGGTGGTAGACCAGGTGGCGCGTTTTCAGGTCGGCCAGCGCGTGCGTGAAGGCCTTGGCCACGTCGCACACATAGACCGGCTGGAAGTCGGTGTCGGCGCAGGCCAGCGGAACGAACGGCAGGTATTTCTGCATGCGCGCGAACATGTTCAGGAAATGGTCGCCCGGCCCGAACACCACCGAGGGACGGAAGATGGTGGCGGCCACCGTCGGCTCGCTGCGCGCGGCCAGCTCGCCGTCGGCCTTGGAGCGCTGGTACATGGAGGGGCCGTCGGGGGCCGCGCCCAGCGCGCTCATGTGCAGATAGCGCTTGATGCCCTGGGCGGCGCAGGCGGCCACGATACGGCGCGGCAGCTCGACGTGGGCGCGCTTGAAGTCAGGCCCGTAGGGGGTGCCGCGGCGCGAGTGCAGCAGCCCGACCAGGTTGATGGCGGCGTCGCGCCCGTGCAGCAGGCGCAGCAGCTCGGCGTCGTCGTAGGGGTCGGCCTCGACCACTTCCACGCGCGGCAGGAAAATCAGGTGCTTGGCTTTTTCGAAACGGCGGGTCGGCACGATCACGCGTGCGCCCTCCTCGGCCAGGCGCGCCACCAGATGGCTGCCGATGAAGCCCGAGCCGCCGAACACCACCACTGTCATGTCTTTCATCTTGGTCTGACTCCGCTAAGATTGTCGTCGCGCAGGATTAGGGCAGATCGGTCTCGCGCGAGCCGCGCGGGGAGACCTGGCCCAGGCGCGCCTTGAGCGACTGGGGCTTGTTTTCGAACAGCGCCGCGTAGTTGGTCGCGTTCGCCATCACGTTCTTGACGTACACGCGCGTCTCGGTAAACGGAATCGTCTCGGCGAAGATCGCGCCTTCCATCGGCTCCGACAAGCTCTTGCGCCAGCTGCGCAAGCGCCCGGGACCGGCGTTGTAGGCGGCCGTGGCCAGCGTTTGCGAACCGTCGGTGGCGGCCAGCACCATGTTCAGGTAGTTCGCGCCGAGCACGATGTTGGTGCGCAGGTCCGCCAGCATCGAGTGCACGAAATCGGAAAGCCCGATCTTGCGCGCCACGTACTTGCCGGTCGAAGGCATCACCTGCATCAGGCCGGAGGCGCCCACGCTCGAGCTGGCGTCGGTGATGAAGCGCGACTCCTGGCGGATCAGGCCATACACCCATGCCTTGTCCAGGCCGAGATCGCGCGTGGTCGGGTGCAGGATGTCGTCGTGCGGCGCAGGAAAACGCTGGGTGTAATCGAACAGGCTGCGGGTGCGCTCGGAAGTATTGACCATGCGGTCGAGGATCTCGTTGCGGCGCGCCAGTTCGGCCGCCGCCAGCAGTTCGCGTTCGTCGAACTTGCGCAGTTCCCAGTTCCATTCGCGCGTGCCTTCCGGGCGCAGGCGCATGCCGAAAAACCTGAGCGCGCGCTGCAAGCCAGGATTGGCCTCGACCCTGGCCAGTTCGCCCGGCGTGGGCGCGGGGGCGGGGGCGGGAATCGATACCAGCTGTCCCAGCTCCTCCATCGCGAGCTGGCCGTAAAAGCTGTTCTGGTCCGCGATGCGCCGGTACATCTCGAGCGCCTCCGCGTGCTGAGGGCCCGACTCGGCCTGCATGGCGCGCGCGCGCCAGTAGGTCCAGGTAGCGTCGTTGGCCAGGCGCGCCGGCATCGCCTCGATGCTGCTCCTGACCAGCTTCCAGTCGCCGTGGCGCAGCGCGATGCGCGTCTTCCATTGCATCGCCTCGCGCGTGAGCGGGGCCCCGTTCGCCTTGCGCCAGTATTCGTAGGCCTCTGGGGCGAGCGACAGCGAAGCGGCCAGCGCCATATTGCTCCAGCCGATTGCCTGTTCCTGCGCGCTCAGCTTCGGTGCATTCCTGTGCAGTGCGATCGCGGCCAGTTTCAGGCTGGTGCGCGCCATGCGCCCCAGCGCCACCAGATAGATCTCGTGCTCGACGCGGCTCGCGCCGATCCCGCGCGCCATCGCCAGCGCCGGCACATCGACCGCTTGCGCAGAGCGCGTTTCGGACGCTCCCAACAGGGCCGCGGTGCGGCGCGAAGGGCCGGTGGCATGCGTCTGGCCGGCCAGGCGCAGCTGCACCAGCAGGTCTTCCTGGCTGAACTGGCGCTGCTGGGCGAGGTTGTCGATCAGCGCGGCGCAGCCCTCGCCGTAGGCCGGGGGATTGAGCAACAGGGAGCGCGCCTGGTCGGCCACCTGCTCGCCTTTGGTGGCGCGCGAGAGCAGCGCATAGCACTTGACCTGAAGGTCGTCGGCCAGCACGAACAACGGCAGTTGCTGGTCGAAGTTGACCCAGTCGCGGCGCCGCCCCAGTTCGAGCAGCCAGTCGTTGCGCATGCGGTCGGCGATGGCGCTGCCTTCGTAGCGATGCAGGAAATCGCGAATTTCGCCGCTTGATGCCTGCGCCAGGCGCGGTTTGAGCCGATAATAATCGACGTAGGACGGGATGTCGTAGTGCGCCAGGCGGGCGGAATGGACGTCGGCCTTGGCTGCGTCGTCGTGGCGAGCCGCTTCACGCAGCAGTAAAAAGGTATCATCCTCGGCGCGCGCCGCCGGCGCGCGCTCGGTCGCGGGCGCCGCAGTGGCCAGCCAGCAGATTCCGGCGAGGATCGCGCCGGCAAATAATTTCGACGGAAACATCAATGGCTAACTCTCAATGAAAGCTTGGTTCAAGGTATGAACGGCGATCCTAGAATACCATGCGCAGGTGCCGCGCCGCCAGCGCCAGCAGCAGGTGGCGCGCTGACGGAGGCGGGCGCCGACAAGGCGGCCTTGCGCAAGACGCTGCTGGCGGCACGCCGTGCGCTCGACCCTGCGCTCAAGGCGCGCTGGGACGAAGAGATCGGCGCGCGCGTGCTGGCCTGGTGGCGCCGCGCACAGGTGCCGGAAATGGGCGTGTATTGGCCGCTGCAGGGTGAGCCCGAGCTGGGCCCGGTGTATGCCGAACTGGCCGCGGCCGGCGTGCGGCTGGCGCTGCCGAAGGTGGTGGCGCCCGATACGGCGCTGGTGTTCGCGCGCTGGGAGCCGGGCGAGGCGATGGTCACGGAGCAATTCGGGGTGCAGGTGCCGGCGCTGCTGCGCGAGGTGGCGCGCCCGCCCGCGATCGTGCTTCCCTGCCTTGGCTTCAATGCCGGGCGCTACCGGCTCGGCTACGGCGGCGGCTATTACGACCGCACGCTCGAGAAAGCGCCGCGCCCGGTGACGCTGGGCGTGGCGTACTCGATCCTCGCAGCGCAGTTTGCGAGCGCGCCGTATGACATCGCGCTCGACCTGATCATCACCGAGGCAGATTAAAGGCAAGCACGGCGGGCGGCAAATTGGATTCCCGCTTGCGCGCACTGCAGTCCGGAAAAACGTTGACATTTGCACGTCGTTCCCGCGCAAGCGGGAACCCAATATATGCGCCCAGTGGATAGGTACGTCCCACCACTTTGCCTGCAAATGGGGTTCCCGCTTTCGCGGGAAGTCGGTTTCGCCAATGGCGGAAACGACGAGTTTAAGTCTCGGGTTGAAGGTTAGGCGAGCAGCCCTTTGGCGATGCGCACGTCGATTCCGGACAGCAGTGCGCTTGCGCGGGAAGTCGGTTTCGCCAATGGCGAAGACGACGGCATGGCTCAGGCCGTTACCAGGCGCTGCCACAGCGCGGTGGTCGCCGCGGCCTGGTTCATGCTGTAGAAATGCAGGCCGGGCGCGCCGCCCGCCAGCAGCCGTTCGCACAGGGCCGTCACCACGTCCAGGCCGAAGGCCTTGATCGAGGCGCTGTCGTCGCCGAAGCTGGCCAGCCTGAGACGCACCCAGCGCGGTATCTCGGCGCCGCACATGTCGGAAAAACGCATGAGCTGGGTATAGTTGGTGATCGGCATGATGCCGGCGACCACCGGCACGTCGATGCCCAGCTTGCGGCTCTGGTCGATGAACTGGAAATACGCATCCGCGTTATAAAAGTACTGGGTGATCGCCCCGTTCGCGCCGGCCTGCACCTTGCGCGCGAAATTTTGCAGGTCCTCCTGCGGCGAACGCGCCTGGGGATGCACTTCCGGATAGGCC
>Ga0207975_100315_pt1 | contig 28606 bp, 25 predicted proteins | sample LakWasMe91_HOW11_2_FD_183913 | JGI IMG/M metagenome (GOLD analysis project Ga0207975, IMG submission 183913) | Freshwater sediment methanotrophic microbial communities from Lake Washington under simulated oxygen tension - Sediment Metagenome... | ecosystem: Environmental > Aquatic > Freshwater >...
CTGAGCGTCGCCACGATGCTGCGGCGGCCGGCCGTCAGCTGCACGCGCGCCTGGGTCGTGAAACCCTCCGACCGGCAGACAGGGCAGTCGCGCCGCATGTAGACCACCGGCTCCTGATGGGTGTCGATGCCGGTGCGCCACGCCTGCAGCGTGTTCACGCCATCCTCTCCGGTGCCGGTCCCGGTCTCGTGCAGGTGCGCCGTCATACCAGATCCACCGTCTGCAGGTACTCGGGCACGGCAACCGACCAGCCCAGTTCATGGTCGATCCGCGCGCGCAGCGCATCGGCCGCCTCCGGCTCGCCGTGGGTCACGAAGGTTCGGCGCGGTGTTTGCGTGAAGCCGCGCATCCACGCGAGGATCTCGTCGGCATCGGCGTGGGCGGAAAGGTTGTCGAGCGAGGCCACCTCGGCGCGGATCGGCACGTCCTGGCCATGGATGCGGACGGTGGACGCGCCGTGCACGATCGCGGCGCCACGGGTGCCGCCCGCCTGGTAGCCGGCGAACAGGATGGTGTTGCGATGGTCGGGCGCGAATGACTTGAGGTGGTGCACCACGCGTCCTCCCGTGGCCATGCCACTGGCGGAGATGATGACCATCGGTCCACGACCGGCGCTGAGCGCCTTGGACTCCTCGACCTTGTTGACGATCTTCGCGGCATGGCACATGCCCTCGCATTCCTCGGGCGAGAGCCGGTGCTCGTCGCGATGGGCGTGGTACAGCCGTGTGGCATCGATGGCCATCGGGCTGTCCAGGTACACGGGCAGGTGCTGGTGGATGCGCCCTTGCTTCTTGAGCTGGTAGATGCCGTACATCAGGCTCTGCGCTCGGCCGACAGCGAACGCTGGGATGACCACGACCCCTCCACGGGCGGCCGTCTTGTTGATGACAGTCTCCAGCTGCGCCAGTGCGTCGGACGCTTCATGCTTGCGGTTGCCGTAGGTGGATTCCACCAGCAGGTAGTCGGCGCCGGGGACCTGCACCGGCGGGCGCAGCACCGGGTCGTTGGGCCGGCCGATGTCGCCGGAGAAGAGCACGGATCGCCGGCCGTCGTTGAGGTGCACGAAGGCCGAGCCGAGCATGTGCCCGGAAGGCGTCAACCGCGCGGTGAGTCCGGGCAGCGCCTCGAAGTCCTGAGAGAACGGACGTGGCGCGAACAGCTTCAGGCAGCGCTCGGCGTCCTCACGGGTGTACAGCGGCAGCGCGGGCTGGTGTTTGGAGAAACCGTGCCGGTTGGCGAACTTCGCCTCTTCCTCCTGCAGATGGCCGCTGTCGGTGAGCAGGATCTTGCACAGCTCGTGCGTCGCGGACGTGCAGTAAACCCGGCCGCGAAAGCCTTGTCGCGCCAGCAGTGGCAGGTAGCCGCTGTGGTCGATGTGGGCGTGGGTGAGCACGACCGCGTCGACAATCTTGGGCGCGACCGGCAGCGGCTCCCAGTTGCGCAGGCGCAGTTGCTTGAATCCTTGGAACAGGCCGCAGTCCACCAGAATGGTCGCGTCGCCATGGCGCAGCAGGTATTTGGAACCGGTCACGGTGCCGGTGGCACCCAGAAATTGAAGTTGCATGGTAGGTCTCCAAGGATGTTGTCGTTCAAAGAAGGACCGGCCGATCCGGCAACTCGTTGCCGTGGTCCGCGCCCCGCGGAAAGTGCTGCACCAGCAGGTGGCTGACGGCCACGATGCCTTCCAGGGCTCCGGCCTCGAAGCGTCCCTGCGCAAACTGGGCTTCCATGCGCTGGCACACAGCCGACCACCTTTCGGCACCGCAACAGGCATGGATGCCGCGATCGGCCACGATCTCCACGGCCCGGTCGGCCAGCAGCACGTAGATCAGGACGCCGCTGTTGTGCGCCGTATCCCACACACCCAGGCGTGCGAACAGGTCCAGCGCCCGCTCGCCCGGCGATTGGTTGCGCCACAGTGGCGATCCGTCCAGCGCACCCTCGACCACGAAGCGCAGTTGGCCCCCATGCTGGAACTCTCCAGTGCGGATGGCCTGCTCGATCGCATCCAGGGCACGCGGGGGGAAGGCGCGGCGGACTGCGCGATCCGTGGTCGCAAGGTGGCGAAGAAGTCGTTGCATGTTCATCTCACCACCGTCCTGACGCGCCGCCGCCACCGAAGCCGCCGCCGCCGCCGCGGAATCCACCGCCACCACCGCCCAATCCTCCGCCCGGCCAGCCGCCTCCCCGGTGGCGCCCGTGCAGGCCGCCGTGGCCACCCATGCCGATGCCCAGCAGCGTGACGAGGAATCCCGCCAGTCCAGCCACCGCGGCCACCGCGAAGGTGCCCACCAACAGCCACGCAGCGGCACCCAGCACGCCAGCCGTGACCAGGGAGCCTGGAAGGCGGCCGAGGGCGTTGCGCAGCACTCCGCCCAGCATCAGGGCCGCGACGAACAGGAAGGGCCAGGCCTGCCCGATGTCGTTGGTCTGCCCCTGCCGCCGTGGGTCCGCCGCAGGCAGGGCCTCGCCATCGATCACCCGCATGATCTGTTCGGCGCCTGCGGCGATGCCGCCGTCGAAATCGCCCTGGCGCAGGCGCGGCGTGATCACCTCGTCGATGATGCGCCGCGATACCACGTCGCTCAGCGCACCCTCGATGCCGTATCCGACTTCGATGCGCACGGTGCGGTCGTCCTTGGCCACCAGGAGCAACGCGCCGTCGTCCACCTTGCGACGGCCGAGCTTCCATTGCTCTACCACCCGCAGGGCGTACTGCTCGACGGGTTCGGGCCGCGTCGAGCGGACCATCAGCACGGCGATCTGCACGCCCTTGCGTTGCTCGAAGGCCCGAAGCTGCGCATCCAGCGCGGCGACACGATCGGCGGCGAGCGTTCCCGTGAGATCGGTGACGCGCGCCTGCAGCGGGGGAACGGCGACCAACTCCTGCGCGGACGCGACCGAAAGGAACAGGCTCAGCAGCAGCCAGGCCAGAGCGTGGGCCAGCCGAAGAGGGGCCGCCGGAGAGAGCACCGCTGTTCTGGGCGTTCTCATGTCAGGGGCGCGCCGCCGGCGCCGAGGCGCCGAAATCGACCTGTGGCGGCGCCGCCATGGCCTTCTCGTCGGCGACCGAGAAATTGGGCTTGACGACGTAGCTGAACAGCTTGGCCGTGATGTTGGTCGGGAAGCTGCGCGTGAGCACGTTGTAATCCTGCACCGCCTTCACGTAGCGCCCACGCGCCACGGTGATGCGGTTCTCCGTGCCCTCAAGTTGGGCACGCAGGTCTTGAAAAGCCTGGTTCGCCTTGAGTTGCGGGTAGTTCTCGCTCACCACCAGCAGCCGGCTCAGCGCGCCGGACAGTTCGCCCTGTGCCGCCTGGAACTTCTGGAACGCCTCGGGGTTGTTGACGAGTTCCGGCGTGGCCTGGATCGAGGTCGCCTTCGCGCGGGCCTCGACCACCCGGGTCAGCGTCTCCTGCTCGAAGTTGGTCTCGCCCTTGACGGTCGCGACGATGTTGGGGATCAGGTCGGCGCGCCGCTGGTACTGGTTCAGCACCTCGGACCAGGCGGACTTGGTCTGCTCGTCCAGCCGCTGGAAGTCGTTGTAGCCGCATCCGCTCAGCGACAGGGCAAGCGCTGCGAGCAGGGACATCAGGATCAGTCTCATGGTTCGGTTTCCGTGGAAGTGAGAAAAGTGCGGGACGGTGAAGCGCTCACCAGGACGGGGTTGGCTGGCCACCAATGCCGCGGAATGAGCAGCAGCGCGAGGGTGGCGGCCAGTGGAATCGACAGCCACACAAAGGTGCTCTGCATCACAGCGCCGAATAGCCATCCGGTGGCGGCCGATCCCAGTGTTTGTCCGAGGCCGGCTGCCGCGGCGAGCCCTCCCATCGCGATACCGAGCCGCCGCGCCGAGGTGCCGGCAGCGAGGTAGGCCAGGGTGGGGAGCACGAGACCCGTGCCCGCAGCCGTGAAACTCACGCCGACGTACAGCCACATCTCGCTGCCATGGCGGGCCAGCATCAGGAGCCCGGCGATGCCCAGGACCATGCCGCAGGCCAGTACGCGGCGTGGGTCGGCGCGCTCCAGCAGGCCGGTGAAGAACAGCACCGCGTTGACGCCCAGCATCACCAGACTGCACTCGGCGAACATCAACGACACCTCTCGGGAGGAGAGATCGGGGTGGCGCTGGCCCTGCAGCACGATGCCGAGTTCAAAGCCGGCAAGCACGAACATGACCACACCGTTGAGAATCCAGAGCGCCAGGGAGCGGCTCCGGGGTGCTCCGTCGTGATCGGCTGCGTCCGCCTCTCCACGGGAGGAAGGTGCGGGAAGCGTTGCGGCCAGGCCCAGCATCATCAGCGCGCCGAGCGCGGCCGAGAGTGCGATCACGAGCGTGGTCGATGAGCCCTGTACCAGCACGCTCAAGAAGCCCAGGCCGACAAGCCGTTCTGCAGCGGCGTTCAGGCCGGGGCCGAACAGGAACCCGAGCAGCGACATCGCACCCAGCCATGCAAAGCGCCTGGCGCGAATCGATTCTGGGGTGTACTGCGCGACGAGCGCCGGCACCACCGGCACGACCGCGGCCACAAAAAAGCCCGTCGCGCCGCGCAGCGCATAGATGCCGACCACGCCCAGGGCCTCGGGGCGCAGCAGCGGGAGCAGGCTGGCCACGTAGCCGATCAGGCCCACCAGCAACACGCGGGCACGCCCCAGCCTGTCCGCCAGCATGCCCCACAGGGGCGCACCCAGCAGGATGCCCGCCGTGTAGATGCCGCTGAGGTAGCCGACATGGCGCGCAAGCGTCGCAGGATCCGCGTCGCCCATCAAGGGCCGCAGCCAGTCGGGGATCAAGGGCATCAGTGCCCCATATCCGGCCGAGACGACGAATACGGCCGCAGCGAGCCAACCCAGCTGCGCGACGCCGAGGTCTTGCTGGCGGGTGGGCTCGGATTCGCGCGGTGATCGCATGGCGCGGCTCTCTACCATGGTGGCCCGCCGCTCAGGCTGACGCGGCCGCTGGGACCCTGGCACGCGACGTCACGCGCTTGATCCCCGGCAGGCGCGTGCGCTTGAGCATCAGCGCATTGATCGCGACGATCGCGGAACTGCCCGACATGGACAATGCAGCGACCTCGGGCGACAAGGTGAACGGATACAGCACCCCGGCGGCCAGCGGGAAGGCGATCACGTTGTAGGCCACGGCCCACCAGAGGTTCTGGTGCATCTTGCGCAGCGTCGCCCGGGACAGTTCGATGGCCCCGACCACATCGTAGGGGTCACTCTTCATCAACACCACCTGGGCGCTTTCCATCGCCACGTCCGTCCCCGCGCCAATCGCAAAGCCCACGTCGGCCTGCGTCAGCGCCGGAGCGTCGTTGATGCCGTCGCCGACCATGCCGACCTTGTGACCCTGCTGCTGCAGTTCCTTGATCTTGGAGGCCTTCTGCCCGGGCAACACATCCGCAAGCACGATGTCGATACCCAGTTCCTTGCCGATGCGCTCGGCGGTCGCCTGGTTGTCCCCGGTCAGCATCGCGACCTTCACGCCGCGTGCCTGCAGCTTGGCGATCGTCTCGCGCGAGGTCGGCCGCACGGCATCGGCGATCGCGATGAGGCCGATCAGCCGGCCACCGCGCGCGACGTGGACCACAGTGCGCCCCCCGCCTTGCAGCCGCGCCGCCTCGCTGGCAAGGGGGGCCAGATCCACCTGTTCCGACTGCATCAGCAGCCGGTTGCCCAGGAGCACCGTCTCGCCCCCGATAGTGGCCCGTGCGCCTTGCCCATCGATGTTGGTGAAGTTCTCGGTGACCTCCGTCGGCATGTCTCCCGCACGCTTGAGCACTGCGAGCGCGAGGGGGTGCTCGGAGAACTTCTCCACCGCGGCGGCCGTCGCCAGAAGCCGCGTCTCCTCGACACCGGGCGCGGCCACCATCTCGACGACATCGGGCTGCCCCAGTGTCAAGGTGCCGGTCTTGTCGAACACCACGACCGTCAACTTGGTGGCGTTCTCCAATGCGGCCGCATTCTTGAAGAGAATGCCGTTCATTGCGCCCAACCCGGTCCCGACCATGATGGCCATCGGGGTGGCCAGCCCCAGCGCATCAGGGCATGCGATCACGAACACGGTGATGGTCAAGGTGAGTGCGAACAGCAATGTCTGTCCCATCACCCAGTACCAGACGCTGAAGGTCAGCAGGCCAATCACGATCGCCGCCAGCACCAGCCACTGGGATGCGTGGTCGGCCAGCAGCTGGCCGGGGGCCTTCGAGTTCTGGGCCTCCTGGACCAGCTTGACAATCTGCGCCAAGGCCGTGTCCGCGCCGACCTTCGTGGCCTTGTAGCGAAAGCTCCCGCTCTTGTTGATGCTGGCGCCTACGACGGTGCTGCCCACGCCCTTCTTGACCGGCATGGACTCGCCCGTCAGCATCGACTCGTCCACTTGCGACGCGCCCTCGACGATCTCGCCATCCACCGGGATCTTGTCGCCGGGCTTGATCACGACCAGTTCCCCGGCTGCAACCTCGGCGGTCGGTACCTTGGTCTCCACCCCGTTGCGCACGACCGTGGCCATGGGCGGGGCGAGATCCATCAACGCGCGAATCGCGTCGGATGCGCCCGCGCGGGCGCGCATCTCCAGCCAGTGCCCCAGCAGGATGAAGACCAGCAGCACCGATGCCGCTTCATAGAACACCTCACCCTCGTAGAAGAAGGTCGCGCCGATGCTGAACAGGTAGCCGGTGCCCACCGACAGCACGACCAACGTGGCCATGTTGGCGACGCCGTTGCGCAGCGCGCGCCACGCCGCCACGTAGAAAGGCCAACCTGGATAGATGATCGCGGCACTCGCGAGGAAGAAAAGAAAGAGCTTGTCGTCCAGCCCGAACGGCGTCTGGAAGTCGCCGAACATCTTCCCCATCGGGGAATAGAAGAACACGGGAATGGCGAAGACCAGGGCCACGAAGAAGCGATTGCGCATGTCCCGGGCCATGTCCTGCATCGAGCCCGACCCGTGGCCCATGTCGTGCATCATGTCTGCCATCGCAGGGTCGCCTGCGTGGGCCTGGTGCGCAGCATGGGCGGCGGGCGTGGTGGCCGCAGCCTTCGCGCGTGCGGCCGTGGCGGGGGCATGCGCGTGGTGCCCCTCATGCCCCATCTCTTGCGCCTGACGTGCGGGTGCGCCGTGATGGCCGTGCACCGCATGGCTGGGGTCGGCAGAGACGCCAGCGGCGGGCGCGCACACGTGCTTGGGCGTCTGCTCGCCACGGCAGTGATAGCCGCATTCGGCGATGCGCTGGCGCAGATCCTCGACACTGAGTTGTCCCTCATCGAGATGGACCGTTGCGCTTCCCGCAACATAGTTGACATCTGCATGATGGACGCCGGGAAGCTGCAGCAGCTTGCGGCGTACTCCCTCCGCGCTCAGGCTCGATACGAGCCCTCCGACTTCAACGTTGATCGACTTCATGGATGTTCTTCCTGTTCGCTGTGTACGTGGTCTCAACGAGCGAGTCGGCCCGAGTCCAGGCAGTCCTGCGAGAACTCGAAGACGATCTCCCGGTCGGGAGCGATGACCTTGTGCTTCTTGCCGGCGTAGTGCAGCCGGGAGAGGATGTCTCTGATCAGGTTGAGCCTCGCCAACCGTTTGTTGTCGCCGTGCACGACAGACCAGGGCGCTGCGGCCGTATGGGTGCGCATGAACATCTCGTCGCGCGCCCGTGTATAGCCGTCCCAGTGCTTCAGCGCGACGGCATCCACCGGGCTCGACTTCCACTGTTTGAGGGGATCACGGCGGCGTTCCCCGAGCCGGCGGCTCTGCTCCTTCTTGCCGATGTCGAGGTAATACTTCAGCAGCTTGATGCCGGAGTTGACCAGCATCTCCTCGAACTTGGGCACTGAGTTCATGAATTCCTCGTGCTCCTCGGCGGTACAGAAGCCCATCACCGGTTCCACGCCCGCACGGTTGTACCAACTGCGGTTGAACACCACGAGCTCTTCGCCAACCGGCAGGTGCGGGACGTAGCGCTGGAAGTACCAGCCCGTGCGATCCCGGTCGGAGGGCTTTCCTAGCGCGACGACCCGTGTTTCCCGAGGACTCAGGTGTTCGACCAGCCGCTTGATGCTGCCGTCCTTGCCTGCGCCGTCCCTTCCCTCCAAGAGGATCAGGATACGGTCGTTGCATTTGATGAAATGCCGCTGCAGTTTCACCAGTTCGATCTGCAGCATGTGCAACTGTGCTTCGTAGTCCTCGCGGCCGATCGAGCGTGTCGCTGTCTCGTCGCGCGCTGAGCCGTGGGCAGTGCCGGTACCGTCCACATCGGCCTTGTGCTTGGCGCCTTTGGCACCCTTCTTGTTCTTTGCCATGGGTTCTCCGTTAGGTCTGGTCGCAGGCGATCAGCATTGCGTGTGTCGACGCCCGGCGGGGCGCGGCGCTCATGTCCGCATCCGAGCGGGAGCCGCAGCCATCGCCTTGTCCGTAGGCTGCAGCCAGGTACGGTCGATTGATGAGCTGACGCCAGCGGGTCTTCTTCATGTCAGCCTCGCTGGCGCGTGTCCGAGAGGGAGGGAACGAAGCGCGGCGTGCGCGCGGCATAGGCGTCGAACTCGGCGCCGAACTGCTTGCGCATGTCCTTCTCCTCGTTGACTGCCAGCCTCGAATACATCACGACGAGGAAGGGGAACATCAGCAGCGTCAACAGCGTCGGCCACTGCAGCAGAAAGCCGAAAAGGATCGCCACGAAGGCCACATACTGCGGGTGCCGAATCCTGGCGTATGGGCCGCTCACGGCAAGTTGGGCGTGCCGTTGCGCGTGGTAGAGCACCGTCCAGGCGCTCGACAGAAGCCAGAAGCCGCCCCCGATGAAGATGTAGCTTGCGATATGAAGCGGGCTGAAGTGAGGGTCGCCGCTCTCGCCCAGCAGGGTCGACCATAGATGGCCGCTGTTGTGCGACAGCAAGTCCAGACTGGGATACTTGGTCTGAAGCCAGCCGGACAGCACGTACAGCGTCAGCGGAAAGCCGTACATCTCGACGAACAAGGCAACAATGAACGCTGCGAATGTCCCGAAGGTTCTCCAGTCGCGCGAGGTCTGCGGTTTGAAGAAGCTGAAGGCGAACATGATGAAGACCGCCGAGTTCACGAGGACGAGCAGCCAAAGCCCATAAGCGGGCGCATCGTGGTTCATTTGCGCTCTCCCGGGTACGGTGGATTCGCCTTGCTACCGTCGCCTGGTACGGCATGGCGATGCATCAGCACATGAGCGATGACGCAAGTCGCCAGGAGGACCAGTGGCAGCGCGGCCAGGTAGTGCCCGCGGTGTTCCGTCAGCAGCATGTAGATGCTCACGGCCAGGAAGACCAGAAAGCCCAGGAACCATCGCGAGCGCGAAAACCTTGGACCGGTGCGGTGAGAAGTTGTCATGGTTGTCCTCCTCACATCGCCGGCTCAGGCATCCGGTCCATCATCATCTGCATCATGGATTGGCACATGTCCATGCGCATTTCGAGCATTTGCTGCCGCTCAGCTGTCGGCGCCGACTCGGCTCCATCCTTCATTGCGCCCATCATCGCCATGCCAGCCCGCATGGCCTGCATGTGTTCGGCCATGAGCGCCTTGCGCTGCGCAGGCGTCTTCGCAGCCACCATCCGTTCGTGCATGGCCTGCATCGACTTCAGTTGCGCATCCATGCCCTCGGTGGTCGGCGCCCTTGGCGTCTCGGCCGCAGTCGGACTCGCACCTGCGGGGTGATGGGCCTGATGGTTGTCCTGCGCGAACGCAGACAAGGTGACCAGTGCGGCGCCAACGATGGCCGCGATCGAACGCTTGAATTTCATTTCTCTCTCCTTTAGCCGCGGGTGCCTGCCAGTGGGGCGGACCAGATGTCGCCGCAAGCGGACAAATCCCTATGAAAACTCCGTAGTCGGGTACAGAGTCAAGGCATATGAGGCGCGCGCCGGGTGTGACCGACACGGCAACTCAAAGGAGGCGCTACAGCGCGAGACGCTCAAACAGCAGCCAGGAAGGCTGCTTTGGAGGAGGCCGCTCGTGCCCCCTCGATGGGATGGCTTGAAGAGCCAACGTCGGAGCCAGCAGTTGGTCTGCATAAGAGGGAGGCGCCAAACCGACGAGGTCGAACGCGAAGGCTGGCGCTTTCTGAATGGCGGACTGGTTGACCTCGCCGCACAGCTTCAGGCAAGGAGCCTTAGACGGGTCGTGGGTCCTTTCTTCGTGCTGACCATGGCCGCCCTCATGCTTTCCATGCACGGACGCTGGGGCGTACTCATATCCGGCAGCATGATGGTGTTGCTGCGGCGATTCCAGAAGGCAGGCATTGGCCACCCCGGCCCCGAGAGCGAACAGCCATACCCCCAGCACCATCCACGCGATGGCGCGAATCCTTCGGTGGTTGAGAAGTGTGCGCATGTGCGGCCTATTGACCCATTGACACCGGTCATCCTATGCCCAACTGAGCTGCGGGATATTGATTTGGATCAAATGGACGCAGGGGTCAACTACGCGGTACTGCGTTATTCTGTCTTGGTCATGAATAAGACAGTGGATCCCTCAATGAACGAAGGTCCGGGTGACTGGATGACGGTCGGCAGGCTGGCGAAGGTCGCCGGTGTCGGCGTGGAGACAATCCGCTACTACCAGGGACGTGGGCTCTTGCCGGTCCCGAAGACCGCCGGCAGCTTCCGGCGCTACCCCGCTTCGATGATCCAGCGGATTGGTTTCATCAAGCGCGCTCAGAGCCTTGGGTTCTCGCTGGACGAGGTGAAATCCCTCTTGGACCTGGAGGATGGACGGAATCGCCGAGCCATTCAAACTGTGACGCGGCGGCGCCTTGACCAGATCGACGAGAAGGTCGGCGATCTTGAGCGCATGCGAGGCGCTCTGCGGGACATGCTGGTGAGGTGCGAAGAGACGGGAGAGACGCTGCCTTGTCCCATCATCGCTGCGCTGATGGCGCCTTTGACTCCGTCCGAATGAAGGTATGGCGTGGGAGCCAGCGCGCCGGCCTCCGGGTGTTCCTGCGCATAGCGTTGGAACACGCCCGGGCTGACGAGATAGGCCGTGTCGCTCACCGTATGCACCAGCGCCTTCGCGTCGTTGATGATGAGCCTGCGAGATTTCGAGTGTGCCAAGCCGCGCGAAGCGCGGCTCACGTGCGCCCTAGCCGCGGAGGTGTTGGCGATAGAAGATGGTGAGCTTGTCCACCGCCGGGCCGACATACTTGGGCTTGTCGTACATGTCCACGTGCGAAGCGCCCGGAACGACGAACAGTTCCTTGGGACTCTGCGCCTTGGCCAGCACCTCGTCGCTCAAGAACTTGGTGTCGGCGTTGCCACCCACGATCAGTAGGAGCGGGCGCGGCGAGATCGTCTCGACCTGGGCCATGGGGAAGAACGCCATCTGCTGTGCCAGGCTGGTGAACACGTAGTTGCCCGGCGCGTTGGGGTGCTGGCCGCGCGGGGTGCGGTAGTACTCGTAGCCCTCGCGGTACAGGGGTGGGGTCTTGTCGGTGAAGTCCGCACTAGAGGCAGGCACGGCCAACGCCATTTGCAGGGGCGCCCCTTGCACTTCCTTGCTGCGCTGCTCGGCCACCTCCTTCAAGCGCTGCATGCGCGCCTCGTAGGACAGCGACCCCATCGCGCGGCGCCGTGCATCGCCCAGGTCGAAGAGACTGACTGTCGCAACCGCTTTCACGCGCATCTCGGTGGGCGCGTTGCCCAGCGCGTAACTGCCGCCGGCGCACACACCCAGCGAGCCGATGTTGCCAACATCCACGCCCGGTTGCTGGATCAGATAAAGACACCAAACTGGAATTGTTAGATCTTGCTTGGTACTTCAGCGCATATAGCGTTGACGATGGAATGATTGACGACCTGGAAGCTTTGATGGTGAGGAGCTTCGCCAATAACCTGCTCAACGTGCGTATGGAAACCTTTGCCCATTCAAAAGCATAGGCACTAGAAGGCATCCGAATCAGTATCCACGCCAGTATCCGAAGGTGGGATTTGCTTGCATCCATTGGCATGCAAGAGACCAATACCTCACTTGAATACACCTTGGTTCACTGGGTACAGGAATAGGTCATCACCATCGGTGACCTCATTGCAATCACAGAGAGCCTTATCACCCAATAGGGACTCAAACAAATAGCCCTTGCGTGCTCTCATCCAGCGAATGGCTGTTCGCTTGCTGCATCACAGCACATCACTAATTTTCTACTGCGAACCTCCCTATGTTATGGAGAAGAACAAGTAGGTATAGAGCAGTGCATGTAGGAGTGGAAGACTCATTGGACCTGCGGTCATGAGATCACACATCGAAAAAGCAGAGGAATAAACACGCGCACTTACCGTTTCTCTTGGTATTGAGTGTTGATTTCCATCCAACCGTAACCCACCATTTCCATCTCGATCTGACCCACCCTTGTTCGTGAACTTCACGCTCACGTTGTGGATAAGTTCTTGGTCGCCTTCTCCTTCTTGGTGGTCTGTGGTGGTTGCTGTGCGGAGCTGTTCTTGAACCTGTAGCTGTCGTTGCCGGTTTCCAGAATATGGCAGTGATGCGTGAGCCGGTCCAGCAGTGCCGTGGTCATCTTCGCATCTCCGAACACATTGGCCCACTCGCTGAAACTCAGGTTGGTGGTGATCACGACGCTCGTGCGCTCGTACAGTTTGGACAGCAGGTGGAACAGCAAGGCTCCTCCAGAGGCACTGAATGGCAGGTAGCCCAGCTCGTCCAGAATCACCAGATCGGCATAGGCCAACCGGTGGGCCAACTGTCCGGGCTTGCCGTTGGCCTTCTCCTCCTCCAACGCATTGACCAGTTCCACCGTGGAGAAGAACCGCACCCTGCGGTGATGGTGCTCGATGGCTTGCACCCCGAGGGCTGTGGCGATGTGGGTCTTGCCCGTCCCCGGTCCACCCACCAGCACCACGTTGTTGGCGTCCTCCAAGAATTCACAGCGGTGCAGCTGGCGCACCAGCGCCTCGTTCACCTCACTGTGGCCGAAGTCAAACCCAGCCAGGTCCCTGTACGCCGGGAACCTGGCCACCTTCAATTGGTAGGCCACCGAGCGCACCTCCCGCTCGGCGGTCTCGGCCTTGAGCAGTTGGGACAGGATGGGCTGCGCCGCATCGAAGGCCGGTGCACCTTGCTCAGCCAGTTCTGCAACTGCCTGGGCCATGCCGTGCATCTTGAGCTCGCGCAGCATGATCACGATGGAAGCGATGGCAGGGTCATGACGCATAGCGCACCTCCCTCAATTGGTCGTAACGAAGCACATTGGCTTGGGGTTCCACCGCCAGCTTGAGGGCCTGCGGCGATGTGACCGGTGCTGGGGCGGGCTTACCGTCCAGCAGGCGGTGGAGCACGTTCAGGATGTGGGTCTTGCTGGCAGCCCCTGACTCCAGTGCCAACTCCACTGCAGCGAGCACAGCCTGTTCATCGTGGTGCAGCACCAGTGCCAGTACCTCCACCATCTCCCGGTCGCCGCCGGGTTGCTTGAGCAAGGTGGCCTGCAGTCGCTTGAAGGCCGCTGGCAGTTCCAGGAACGGCGCGCCATTGCGCAAGGCCCCGGGCTTACGCTGCAGCACCGCCAGGTAGTGGCGCCAGTCGTACACTGTCTGTCCCGCACCATGGTGGTTACGCTCGATCAAGCGCTGGTGCTCGCACACGATCTGGCCTTCGGCGGCAATCACCAAGCGATCCGCGTAGACCCGCAGGCTCACGGGTCGGTTGGCGAATGGCGCCGGCACGCTGTAGCGGTTGCGCTCGAAGTGGATCAGGCAGGTGGGAGAGACTCGCTTCGTGTGCTCAACAAAGCCATCGAAGGGACGCGGTACCGGCATCAAGGCAGCCCGCTCCGCGGCCCAGACATCCGCAACGGTACCCGGCAGCTTGCCGTGCTCGATCTCGTGCCACAGGGCCACACAACGCTCCTGAAGCCAATCATTGAGCTCCACAAGGCCAGGGAATGGCGGCACGACCTGCCACAGGCGATGGCGGGCATCGCGCACGTTCTTCTCCACTTGGCCCTTCTCCCAGCCCGACGCGGGATTGCAGAACTCGGCCTCGAACAGGAAGTGGCTGACCATGGCCGCAAAGCGCGCATTGACGTCGCGCTCCTTGCCACGGCGCACCCGGTCTACGGCGGTGCGCATGTTGTCGTAGATGCCACGGCGGGGCACGCCACCCAGGACTACGAATGCATGGTTGTGGGCATCGAACAGCATCTCGTGCGTCTGCAGGGGGTAGGCGCGCAGGTAGAACGCTCGGCTGTGGCTGAGCTTGAAGTGGGCTACCTGCAGCTTGGTGCGCACGCCAGCGAGAACAGCCCAGTCCTCGCTCCAGTCGAACTGGAAGGCCTCACCCGGACCGAAAGTCAGGGGAACGAAGGTGCCACGGCCAGTGGTCTGCTGTGCCACAAGGCGCTGCTCGTGCCAGAGGCGCGCAAAGGCCGCCACACGGTTGTAGGAGCCGCCATAACCGAGCGCCTGCAGATCCACGTACATCTGCTTGATGGTGCGCCGCTGCTTGCGGGATCGGCCAGCTTCCGTCTTGAGCCAGCCGGCGAGCTTCAAGGCGAAGGGATCGAGCTTGGATGGACTGACCCGCTTGGCATAGTGCGGCTCGGCCTCGCCTGAGCGCAGGTACTTGCGGATGGTGTTGCGCGAGAGGCCCGTGCAGCGGGCGATCTCCCGGATGGACAACTGCTCTCGCAGGGCCCAGCGCCTGATGACACTCAGTGTTGCCACGTCTATCACTCCTGGTCTCCTGCTGCTCAACAAAGCAGCAGGTTAGGGTTAGTACGTGGATCAGATTTGGATGGAAATCCTGGGGGTTAGTGGGTCACTTCTGCGTGGAAATCAACAGCCAGCGGGCTCTTCTGAGCGCCCTCCTCCCCCTCGGGATGGCAAAAGCGCCTTTTTGCTCAAGTGCGAAGCACTCACGAGTGAGAAAAGCGGTTGAACTCAACAGTCGGTTGTAGGGGGCAGAGCGCACGCAGCCTGACCCCGCTTTCGGGCGGGGCATGTAATCCAAACAAATCACACTTTTTGCCCTCGGTCCTGCGCGATATACTTGCAAGGCCACCCCTGGGCGCGCGCCGCTTGCGGCGTTGGGGGTCTATTGAGACCATGGCCTGATCACCATTTACAAACCCTCGATCCTCTTTCTGGACCGGTGGAGCTTTGCGAATGCGCCCTCCCAAGCTTTGGCCCGAAAGCGCCAAGGCAGCTCCATCGTGAATGAAGGAGTTCGAATGAAGTTGTATGTCAACGATGGCGCCGTTTTTGCCGCCAATGTCAACCTTAGCCAAGCTGCCAAGAAGGCAAAATCCCTGAAGTACGTCGAAACCGTTGAGGAGGGCGAGAATCTGATCGCCCAGCTGCTCGGACACCGCGACTTTTTCGAGGTGCGACATCTCGCCAAGAAGGGCGCAGCCAGCCGCAACATTGCGCACCTCGACGAATTTGCTATCTACGACCTGTTGCACAAGAAGTCCGTGACCAAGGGCGAACCGTTCCCTAGCGATCTGCCCCGCCAGTTCAATCGTCCCTGGAAGGATCAAGCCCTGCAGCTTCTGGATGTGGCGCTGGCCAACTGCAAGCCAGACGAACTGGATTTCGTGGCTCTTATGGGTAGTCCTGGATCTGGCAAGACGATCCTCGCAAAAGCCCACAGCCTCAAGACAGGTGGCTACTTCATCGACGCGGACCTGTACGCGTGGTGGGCAAAACTCTCACCTCCGCGTAACGTTGCGCCGGCAAACTATCTGGACCGCCCAGCGAAAACGCCCACAACGACCGGCACCAACGCGCGTTTCGTTGCTGCCCGCGAGTGGCAGGCAACCGGTATGGACCAGCGCACCGAGGCCAAGGCCTCAGGAGTCTTTCGTGTCCCTGAACTCGGCTTCCCGATGGATGAGATTGAGGTCATGGAAAGCAATTCTCCGGCTCGGGCACTGGTGCGCAGCAGCCCAACGGTGATCGCCTTCGGGTCTCTAGATGCCGTACAGAAAGCTCTTGACAACGCTTGGCATGCGTACATGGGCGACCCAGCCAAAACCGCCCGTCTGAACTGGGGTGTAGCCCACGTGGTTTGCTTGGACGACATGACAACGCACACGCTGCGCCGTAAGTCGGGATAAGCATTCTGGGGGTCCGGCATATGCCCGAGCCCCCTCCTCAGCTCCAAGGGTCCAGCTTCACTTAGCTGTCTGCCGCGTGCCTGATGAGCATGCAAACCGCCTTGTAGCTCTCCATCACCAGAAGCGTGCGGGCCCCTTGATGCACTCCGTGACCAGAGCAGGTTTCATTGAGCGTCAACTTCGTCTTCACACCCGCCGCGTAATTGGCGCTTGCCACATCGACCACCGTGGCGATCAGGTCCACCTGCACCAGCGCGCTACGCGGTACTACCAGGTCATCGCTGGAATCGTTGACGACAGTCAGGTCGATGCGGGGAGTCGGCATGTTGGGGCGCTGTCAGACCATCAAGGTCTTGCCAGTCTTGTTGGCCATATCGCCCATGCTACTTGATGGCCCTGAAGGAAGTCACACACGGGCATGCCCTGGCGCTCCCCCGAATAACACACGGGCCCATGGCCCGCAGTCTCACTTTCCGGTTGCTGGAACGGGTGCATAAACGCAAACCAGAGGCCGGAGGAAAGTGAGCCCGTTGAACAGATGACAGTGGCAACTCTCGGGGATGTGGCCATCATCTCCGACGGGGGGGAGCAGTATCTACGCGCAATCAACACAAAGGGCATGAACCGCGACACGCTGGCAGACAACTTCATTGGTGCAATCCAGGCTGAGCCTTCACGGCATCCCCTGACCTTCCAAAACCCATATCCCGGTGGTCATACGCTGGCTTGTCTCGCAACACACGACTGTTTGCTGAGCCACGTTGTGCTTTTCGGGGTCTTCTACGCCACGTTCATAACGCGCAATCCATCGGGTTATGGCGGCGACTCCAGGGTGTTCTTCATCAACCCGGCATCTAGGGAGGACAACGCCAGCGACTTCAGCCGCGAGGTTGCCGCAGGGCGAATCAAGGGCTTGGGGAGACCTACTTCGCCCAGCGCTTGATGCGGGCTACCAGTCGCGCGATTTCTGGAGGCTCCAGTGGCATTGAGGGAGCAAGTTCGAGACACCTTTCAAGGGTCACATACCCTCGACGCAAGAGCCCCGTGCAATACTCCTGATCCTTCGGCCTGGCTGCAGCCGCCTTCGACATGAAAAGGTCTTCAACGTCCAAGCACCAGCCAATGAAGCTGTCGGTATTCCCGTTCTGCACCTTCCATAGCCGTTCCTCCCACCCCTGGGGCAGGACTGCAGTCTCTGGGCCCACGCCTTGGGCATAAAACCCGTTCGCAAGGTGAAACTCGGAACCCTCGCCCAGCACCCCTTCGATCTTCTCCGCAAGCTCAGGCGCGTACCTGGGATAAATGTCAGCCTCTGCAGACATCTTGAACTCGGGGTCTGGGTAGGGAATCTTGCCCAGAATGGACTGGCTCCCGATCACAACGAATTCGTACTCTTCGGTGATCGCACCGCTCGCCCGGATCAGATGCTCCAGTTCGTGGCGATTCATGGAAGGGGCCCTTCCGCACCGAGAACAATCCCCTTCTTGAGAGTTGAAACATGACTCAAGATGCTTTCGCGATCCTCTTTCGAGAGCAACGTGGGCAAAGGAGACGCCTGGCGTAGCTCCTGCGCATGTCTCGAACGGCCCAAAACCTTGCTCCACTTCTTCGCCATGAGGATCTTGAGCCACTCTGCGTAAAGGGTGTGCGAATGCGTATTGCCACTTTTCATCCAGCGATTAACAGTCTCCTTGGCTTCCTCGATCAGCTCGGGATTGGCCCGCACCCGCTCCACCGCCTTTTCGTGAAGAACCAGGCTCAACAGATCCTGCGCCTGATGCCGCTTATTGTCCGCGCTGACCATGATTTGAACCTGAGGCGCTGGTCGATGTGACCGGGCCGCCGCCGTACCAGGCTGCGCTGGATAAACCATATCTCCCGCCAAAAATGCCAAGTCAGCGGCCACGCCTAGAACACCCATCACCCGCAGATAGGTGCCCATGGATGGGCCTGGATCGCCAGCTTCCACCGAAGCGAGTGTCATGCGGGAAATGCCAGCGCGTTCAGCCATCTCGACCGTGGTGAGCTTTCGCGCCTTGCGCAGTCGGCGCAGGCGATCACCCAGCTGCAATAGCAACTGCCGGTGAAGGACGAGAGAATCAGAAGGATCGGGTTTCATTTGGCTAGAATTTTATACAAACTAACTATCAATGTCCATATTTCTAGCCACATGAAAAGGCGCGACCACATAGCTAATGCGACGACAAAGGCTCCTGCTCAATCAACCTTTTGTCATGACATACCAACGCACATGGCCCTCAGGCGGCTGGGGCGCGTCTGGTAACTCGACTGCAGCCACAAGGCGCTGGACCAGCCACATGACCTTCCGGCCCGAGCAAGAGGACCCTTGGCAAGCTTATCCACCACACCATCGTCCCGAATGCCCAAAAGCGGCTGCGGGCACCGCACTGAGCCCCCAACCATGGCGATCTGGGTTCCCAGCGAAGATCGCCCTTGCCCTGCCCTTATCCATGTGGGGCCTCACAAAGATGGCCTCGAAGTCCTCCACAGCCTTCGGACTTGGGGCCATGCGCGTAACGGGCACCTGCGGCTGTGGGCCCGACACAGAGGTACCACAAATGGCCGTCCAGCAGCGCAACGGCAATAGGGGGTCGCCTCAGAAAACGGAAAATAAAGCACGTTAAGCCGGTTGCAGCGGTCGTAATGGCCTGAACTTGCCCGCGCCGATCTTGGCGCTGTTGCGCCACAGGTAATCGCCGGTCAAGTTGATGTGCTCCCAACCCAGTGGGGACAGGTACTGCAAAAGCCCATCATCGACGGCATAACCATTACCATGCAGCGCATGCGCTGCGCGCTCCAGATAGACCGTGTTCCACAACACGACAGCCGCCGTCACCAAGTTGAGGCCGCTGGCCCGGTAGCGCTGCTGCTCAAAGCTGCGGTCGCGGATTTCGCCCAGACGGTTGAAGAACACGGCGCGGGCCAGTGCATTGCGCGCCTCGCCCTTATTCAGTCCTGCATGGACACGGCGGCGCAGCTCCACGCTTTGCAGCCAGTCCAGAATGAATAGCGTGCGCTCGATGCGCCCCAGCTCGCGCAGGGCGACAGCCAAGCCGTTCTGGCGTGGGTAGCTGCCGAGCTTGCGCAGCATCAGCGAGGCCGTCACCGTGCCCTGCTTGATCGAGGTAGCCAGCCGCAGGATTTCATCCCAGTGGGCACGGACGTGCTTGATGTTGAGTGTGCCGCCGATCATCGGCTTCAGAGCGTCATAGACGGTTTCGCCCTTTGGAATATAGAGTTTGGTGTCGCCCAGGTCGCGGATGCGCGGCGCAAAGCGGAAGCCTAGCAGGTGCATCAAGGCGAAGACGTGATCGGTGAAGCCCGCCGTGTCCGTGTAGTGCTCCTCGATGCGCAAGTCGGACTCGTGGTACAGCAGACCGTCAAGCACGTAGGTCGAGTCGCGCACGCCGACATTGACCACCTTGGTATGGAATGGCGCGTACTGGTCGGAGATGTGAGTGTAAAAAGTCCGTCCTGGGCTGCTGCCGTACTTCGGGTTGATGTGCCCAGTGCTCTCCGCCTTGCTGCCCGTTCGGAAGTTCTGGCCGTCCGACGATGACGTGGTGCCGTCGCCCCAGTGCCCGGCGAAGGGATGCCGGAATTGGGCGTTGACCAATTCAGCCAACGCTGTCGAATAGGTTTCGTCGCGGGTATGCCAGGCTTGCAGCCAAGCGAGCTTGGCGTAGGTCGTGCCGGGGCACGACTCGGCCATCTTGGTCAGGCCCAGGTTGATCGCGTCGGCCAGTATGGTGGTCAACAGCAGGTTCTTGTCCTTGGCCGGGTCGCCTGATTTCAAGTGCGTAAAGTGCCGGGTGAAGCCCGTCCACTCATCGACTTCGAGCAGCAGCTCGGTGATCTTGACGTGCGGCAGAATCATCGCCGTCTGATCGATCAATGCCTGCGCGGTGTCGGGCACCGCAGCATCCAGCGGCGTGATCTTCAAGCCCGTTTCGGTGATGATGGCGTCCGGCAGGTCGTTGGCTGCCGCCATTCGGTTGACCGTGGCAAGTTGCGCTTCCAGCAGTTCCAAGCGCTCGCTCAGGTACTGGTCGCAATCGGTGGCCACGGCCAGCGGCAATTCGCTGGACCGCTTGAGGCTGGCGAATTTTTCGGGAGGCTCCAGGTAGTCCTCGAAGTCTTTGAACTGCCGTGAACCTTGCACCCAGATGTCGCCCGAGCGCAGCAAGTTTTTCAACTCCGACAGCGCACACAGTTCGTAGTAGCGTCGGTCGATGCCGGCGTCGGTCATCACCAGCTTTTCCCAGCGTTTCTTGATGAAGTCGGTCGGTGCATCAGCGGGCACCTTACGGGCGTTGTCGGTGTTCATGCCGCGCAGCACCTCAATGGCGTCGAGCACGTTCTTGGCAGCGGGCGCGGCTCGCAGTTTAAGAACAGCGAGGAATTCCGGCGCGTAGCGGCGCAAGGTAGCGTAACTCTCGCCGATGCGGTGAAGGAAATCGAAGTCCTCGGGCTGGGCGAGCGTCTGCGCTTCGGTGACGCTTACAGCGAACGCATCCCAGGACATGACGGCCTCAATGGCAGCGAATGGGTCGCCACCCGATTGCTTGGCGTCGATCAGCGCCTGGCCGATGCGTCCGTACAAGCGCACCTTGGCGTTGATGGCTTTGCCGGATGCCTGGAACAGCTGCTGATGCTTGTTCTTGGCCGCATTGAACAGCTTGCCCAGGATGCGATCGTGCAGGTCGATGATTTCATCGGTGACGGTGGCCATGCCCTCAATGGCCAGTGCCACGAGGGTGGCGTAACGTCGTTGCGGCTCAAACTTGGCTAGGTCGGCGGGCGTCATCTGGCCGCCCTCGCGGGCGATTTTGAGTAGCCGGTTCTGGTGAACCAGCCGCTCGATGCCGGTAGGCAGGTCGAGCGCCTGCCAGGCTTTCAGGCGCTCGATGTGTTCCAGCATGTGCCGGGAATTCGGTTTGGCGGGCGACTGGCGCAGCCATGCCAGCCAGGTCGTTTTGCCGTTGTCGCGGCGTTTCAGCAGTTCATCGAGTCTATGGCGATGCCCGTTAGACAACGGTTCGGACAAGGTTTCGTAGATGTGCCGATTGGCGCGGGTGATGGCCTCGGCGCTGGCGCGCTCAATGGCGTTGAGCACGGGCAGAATGATCGACTGTCGCCGTAGATGCTCAATCAAGGCGCTGGCCAGCACAATGCCCTTGTCGGTTTGCATGGCCAGCTCGGTCAGCGTGTGGACGGCCTGCCGGTAGTGGCTCATGGTGAACGGCTGGAAGCTGAACACCGTTTGCAACTCGACCAGGTGTTCGCGCCGGGTCTGCTCACGCCGCCCGTAGTCGTCCCAGCTTTCGATTGGCACTTTGAGCTGCGACGCCACGATGCGCAGCAAAGGCGGAAATGGCAGCTCATCAGCGCCCAGGATGACGCCGGGGAATCGCAGGTAGCAAAGCTGAACGGCGAAGCCCAGCCGGTTCGCAGGCCCGCGCCGCTGACGGATCACCGACAGGTCGGTTTCGCTGAACGTGTAGTACCGGATTAGATCGTCTTTGGCATCGGGCAATGCCAGCAGGCTTTCGCGCTCAGTGGCGGACAGAATGGAACGACGCGGCATGCTCAGGACTCGCGCAGGTACTGGTACAACGTTTCACGGCTGATGCCGAAATCTCTGGCGATCAGGGCCTTTTGCTCGCCCGCTGCGACACGCCGTTTCAGTTCGGCAATCTGCTCATCATTCAGTGACTTTTTGCGGCCCCGGTACGCACCCCGCTGCCGGGCGAGCGCGATCCCTTCACGCTGCCGCTCGCGGATCAAGGCTCGCTCGAACTCAGCAAACGCGCCCATCACCGACAGCATCAAATTCGCCATTGGCGAGTCCTCGCCGGTGAAAGCCAGGCTTTCCTTGACGAATTCGATGCGCACGCCGCGCTTAGTCAGACCCTGTACGATGCGGCGCAAGTCATCCAGGTTGCGTGCCAGCCGATCCATGCTGTGCACCACTACGGTGTCGCTTTCGCGCACGAAGGCGAGCAACCTTTCCAGCTCAGGACGCTGGGTGTCCTTCCCGGATGCCTTGTCGGTGAACACCCGCGCCACCTGAACCCCCTCCAATTGCCGTTCCGGGTTCTGGTCGAAGCTGCTGACGCGAACGTAGCCGATGCGTTGACCGTACAAAGTGTCTCCAAGGGGTGATGTGTCAAGTTGAAATCTATTACTCTTGACTGATGATGTCAATAAATAGAGTATTGGACTCTATCCTGACGTGATTCCAGTCTCTCCCTGACGTTGCGTTAGGGTATAGCTCAAACTGACACTGTTTGCGAGATAGGCAAGCGCCTTGAATCAGCTTCGCCGCGTTGCCCTCTGCCGCGTCGAACGCAAATTGATAGTGAAAGCCACCACAGTGGTGAGCAGAACGACAAACTGCGCTAGGACCGTTTGCCACGACGGATAGATACCAAGCAAATCAATCCGAGGGATTGCAATCGGACTGGTATGCAGGAGTCCGGCCTCTTGCAGACCCGCAATGCCCTTGCCAGCCAGGATCACCGCGAGCACTGCTACCAGCATGGAACTCGCCGCAAAAAACTGCCCGATCGGCAATCGCGCACTGGTGCGCAGCAGTAACACTGCAAGCAACGCCAAAAGCGCCATGCCCGTACTCAGGCCAGCGAGCAGAGGCCATCCATTACCCTCTGTCCAAAGGGCGGCGTAGAACAGTACCGTCTCAAACACCTCGCGGTACACCGCGACGAATGCCAGCGAGAACAAGAACCACGCCGTGCGCTTGTTGAGGGCCGAGGATAGCTTTTCCTTGAGGTAAATCTGCCAGCGACCGGCGACGCTCTTTTGGTGCATCCACATTCCGACGCCGAGCAGGACCACAGCCGCAAACAGTGAAGAAAAGCCTTCCGTCAATTCCCGGCTCGCACCGCTGACGCCGACCAGATAGGTCGCCACGCCCCAAGTGATGCCACCTGCCGCCAGTGCGGCCATCCATCCTGCATGCACATAGACCGCGACATCCCGGCGTTCGGCCTTCTTGAGAAATGCCAGCATGGCGACGACTACTAGCAACGCTTCTAAGCCCTCCCGCAGCAAAATAGTCAATGCCCCGATAAAGGCCGCGACGGCATCGTTCTCCGAAGGGGCAAGAACTTTGTCTGCCTCATCGAGCAAGCCATGTAACCGTTGGTGCGCAGCCTGCACGTCGGCGGCAGTACCGTTTGCCACCAATGCTCGGTAGGACACCATTGCAGCTTCGATCTGCTCGAACAACGGGCGGTTGCGGGTGGCGAGCGCCGGTTCAACGGGCTCGAAACCATCAAGGTAAGCGGACAAGGCCAACTTGGCTGCGGTCGCACGATCCCCGTTTTGCAATGCAACCACGCTCTCGCCAAGCTTGGCCTTGGCTATTGCCGTGCCTTTCGGCTTGTTTGCGTCCAACGCACTCGGGTTAGCGCGAAGATATGCGGTCAGCGCTTTAGCTGAGGGTTCATCCAGCTTGTCCGCCAAGACATGCTCGGAGGTTTGCGTCAATGCTTCCAGATTGGCAACCGTTTGACGGGCTTGCCCATTCGTTTGCCAAAGCTTTGCCCCTGCGGTCTTGTCGCTCTGTACATAGGGCAACGTACCGACAAAGAATGCCAGCGCCCAGCGATCCTCGTCCGATAATGAGCCAAAGCCTTGCATGGCAGTCCCTGGGACGCCGTTGCTGATGATCTGATGTAGTGCGAACAAGCTGCGCTCCCGCGCCCGCAAGTGCTCGGCCAGCGCGGTTGGTTTGGGGTTCAGGGAGGTAGCCAAGGGGCCATCACCGTGCCCTTGCATGCCATGACAGGCCGCGCATTGCGCCTGAAACAACTGCGCACCCCGGGCCAAGTCCGGTACGGCGGCTGGGGCCACCGGGAATGGATACGCTTTTTGCACGGCGCTGGATAGCGCATGCGCCAGTTGCGCCACGATGGCTGGATCAGCTTTATTCGCTACTGCGCGGCGAAGCTCCGTAGCTTGTTGCAGCAAGCGCGCCTTGTCGGTCTTACTTGGTAGCTCGCCCAATTGACGCTCGGCGGTGGCGACGAACTCCTGCATCTCTGCATATTCCGACGCCTTCAGCACCGTGCCATTGGCTACGGCACCGCCGTAATCGACAGCCACATAGTCCAGAAGCTGCCAAATTTGCTTGGCTTTGGTTTCGGTGCTGTCGGCTGCGAGTGCTGGCCCGCTGATAAGCGCATAAGTCGCGAGCAACAGCGCCATCAACCAGCGATAAGGTGTTCGGCAAGGCATAGGAGAGTGCCAGAATAATTTATTGCAAATGATTATAGTTCTCAATTGGCTTTGCGTCCACCGCCCTGCCTTGGATCAGCCCGTTTATGATGAGCAAGACCGCCCCTGAGGTGATGGCAACATCAGCGAGATTGAAGGCAGGCCAGTGCGAGTGCCGCCAATGGAAGTCGAGAAAGTCCACGACCTGCCCGCGCAATAGGCGATCCGCGACGTTTCCAAGCGCCCCGCCGAGAATCAGGCTGTATCCCAGTGCTTCAAGGCTTGGCAACCGCTGTTTCAGCATGCGTGCCAGCCAAGCCGAGACTGCCAAACCAAGAGCGATGAAGAAGTAGCGTTGCCAACCGCCCGCACCTGCCAGAAAGCTGAACGCGGCCCCCGGATTCAGTACATGGACGAAATTGAAGAACGGCGTGACTTCGACCTGTTCGCCATAGGCATACGTGCGGACGATGGCGAGCTTGGCGAACTGGTCGGCCATGAAGGCGCAAACGGCCACCACGTACCAGACCGAGGCCGACGTGTGGCGAGCCGTCTGCCACGTGGGAGCGACAAGCGGTATCAGCCGTCCGGCAAGAACGGTGCTGCCCAATCCTAGACACCAGCCCGCCAGCACATCAGCCGGGAAGTGCATTCCAGCAGCAATGCGCGACCATCCGACCAAGACGGCATAAAGCACCAAACCGACGCGGCCACGGCGACCCATCAAAGGCCAAAGCGCGCCGATAACTAACGCCGAATAGGTAGCATGCCCACTGGGCAGGCTGTAGTGCCGCTCATGCTCACCGATGCGCACTAACTCGCCGAAAACGGCAGGCGGACGTGGGAAGTCGAGCCACAGCTTCAAGACAGTGGCGGCCAGCAAGGCCAGCAGGAAGGCGGTGCCAAAAACAATGAGCCGATGCCAAACTGCATCAGCGCGGGCTGAATTGGTTGCTGACTTCGACCACCACCCCAGACCCAGCAGCGTCAAGGGCGCTGTCCAGTAATTGCCCACGAGGCTGAAGAACCACGCCAGCGGCCCCAGCGTGGCAGGCGTCCCCGCATTGATGACCTGGAACAACGCGACGTTCAGACCATACCAGTCATAGAGAATGAATTTCCAGTTCATCGGCGCAACAGCCTCAAGCCATTGCCCACGACAAGCAAGCTGGCTCCCATGTCGGCAAACACGGCCATCCACATGGTCGCGTGACCGGTAAAAGTTAGCACGAGAAACACCGCTTTAATGCCCAGTGCCAGCACGATGTTTTGCATCAGTACCTGAGCCGTCGCACGTGACAGGCGCACAAAAGTTGGAATCTTGCGCAGGTCATCATCCATCAGGGCGACGTCCGCCGTCTCAATGGCCGTGTCGGTGCCAGCGGCCCCCATTGCAAAACCGATGTCAGCACGTGCCAACGCCGGGGCATCGTTGATACCGTCGCCGACCATGCCGACCTTGCCAGTCTGCGCCAGTTGTTCGACCTCGCGCAGTTTGTCCTCTGGCAGCAAATTGCCCTGCGCCCGATCAATCCCGGCTTGTGTGGCAATTGCCTGCGCGGTGTGCGGGTTGTCGCCAGTCAGCATCATGGTGTTGATGCCGAGCGCATGCAGCTCGCCGATAGCGCTCCTGCTGCTGTCCTTGATGGTGTCTGCCACCGCGATCAGGGCTTGCGCACTCTTTGTACTCACCAGGATCACTACAGTTTTGCCTTCGCGCTCCATCGCAGCGATGCGCTGCTCCAATTCAGGTGGACAATGCCCCAGCTCTTCGAGCATCCGATGGTTGCCAAGGTGATAGGTCACACCGTCAATGCTGCCTCGCACGCCACGACCGGGCAGTGCAACGAACTCGGCAACATCGTGTAGCGCAACCCCTTCGGCATGCGCTGCCTGCGCTATGGCTTTGGACACGGGATGGTCAGAGCGAGCCGCGAGACTGGCGGCAATGCTCCGGCTGCTGGCAGGTGACGCATCGCCCCACGCGACGAAATCGGTTTGCGCAGGTTTGCCGTGCGTGATCGTGCCGGTCTTGTCCAGTGCCAGCCAGCGCAGCTTGCGGCCTTCTTCCAGATAGACGCCACCCTTGATAAGAATGCCGTGCCGCGCCGCCGCCGCCAAGCCGCTAACGATGCTGACCGGTGTGGAGATTACCAGCGCGCACGGGCAGGCGACGACCAGCAAAACCAGCGAGCGGTAAATCCAGTCCAGCCACGCTGCGCCCATGAATAGCGGGGGCATCAGTGCGACCGCAACCGCCACACCGAACACGATTGGCGTGTACCAACGTGCAAACTGATCGACAAAGCGTTGTGTGGGTGCGCGGCTACCTTGGGCAGCTTCCACCGCGTGGATAATGCGGGCCAATGTGGAGTTGCTGGCCGTGGCCGTAACGCGATACTCAAACGAGCCGGATTCGTTGATGGTGGCGGCGAACACCAGATCACCAGGCGCTTTTTCAACCGGCAGGCTTTCACCAGTGATCGGCGCTTGGTTGACCGTAGAGCGTCCTTCCAGCACTTCGCCATCGAGAGCGATACGCTCACCCGGCTTGACCCGAACCCGGCTGCCGATGGCGACCTGCTTGGCATCCTCTTCGCGCCACGAGCCATCCGGCTGCTGCACCGTGGCTTGTTCCGGGGCAAGGTCGAGCAGGCCACGAATGGCGTTGCGAGCACGGTCCAGCGACTTTGCCTCGATCACTTCAGCGAGTGCAAACAGCACCATCACCATCGCTGCTTCCGGCCAGTGACCGATCAACATGGCGCCCGTGACGGCTATTGACATCAGGGCGTTCATGTTGAGATTGCGGTTCTTGAGCGCAATCCAGCCCTTCTTGTAGGTGGGAAGGCCGCCCGCGAAGATGGCGACGAGCGCCAGAACGACGACCGACCAATGGTTGCCGTTGTGGAACCAGTAGACGGCTTCCGCAGCCAATGCAGCCGCCAAGGAGATGCCAAGCGGCCCCCAGTTGGTAGATGCGAGCGTCGATATCGCCGGTGAGGCGTTGGCTTCCTCCGCATTGAGCACTTGCGCCTCGAAGTTCAGAAATTTCAGCGCGGCCAATACTTCCGGCAGGGTGTGGGCAGCATGGCGCACCGACAGGGTGCGCTGCATCAGGTTGAAATCGAGATTGGTCACCCCGGCTACCGTGGCAAGCTTGTTGCGGATCAGCGCTTCTTCGGTTGGACAATCCATCTTGGCGATGACCAGCTTGGTCGTCTGCTCGCCAGAAGCTTTATCCATGCGCACGGCCTGCATGCCGATGGCCTTCAAGGCTTGCTCGACCGGAGTCAACGATGGCAGTTCATGCCGCACGGCCAAGGTGCGCTGCATCAGGTTGAAGTCAAGCCCGACCACGCCCGCCAGCGCGGCCAGCTTGCTTCGGATCAGCGCCTCTTCCGTGGGGCAATCCATGTTCTCGATGCGGTAGACCGCTTGGGCCGATTCAGCCGTTAGCTGGGCTTGCGCAGGGGGCTGGCTGATCGGCACGGTCGAGCAGCCGCACCCTTTTGAACCGCATTCGCTCATGACAATTCCTTTACGTTGATTTCTGTATTGCGCATTAAAGACCCTATAGCTACTATAGAGTCAAGTTTTAAATGAGGATGAAATATGGAAATCAGGATTGGTGAACTTGCCAAGCGGACAAGGTGCGAGATCGTCACCATCCGCTATTACGAGAAGGAGGGGCTATTGCCAAAGCCAGCGCGCAGCGGCGGCAACTTCCGGCTATACGGTGACGCTCACGTCGAGCGCTTGCAGTTCATCCGCCATTGCCGTTCGCTCGATATGACGCTGGGAGAAATCCAGGCATTACTGGACCTGCGAGATAACCCGAATCAGGATTGCGGCGAGGTCAATGCGCTACTGGATGGCCATATCCAACAAGTAGAGGCCCGCGTGGAAGCGTTGTTACAGTTGAAGAAACACTTGGCCATTTTGCGCGAGAGGTGCTCAGGCGCTCGACAGGTAGAAGCATGCGGCATCTTACAAGGGCTGGCAGATTGTTGTAGCCAGGCCGTTTCCGCCTCAAATGCGCCTGTGGCGTGATCTGCCAACTGCATGATCGAGCTTTCGCTTAGCGTGCTTTATTTTCCGTTTTCTGAGGCGACCCCTTCATGTCCATAGCCATTGGGCCGCCTGGCCCGCAAACCACCGCAAGTAGTCCTGCGACACCCCCTTGCTGCACTCCCCTGAGGATGCAATGGAGGCACCGATGAAAAGGACCTCATTGCTGCTTC
>Ga0207975_100317_pt1 | contig 28501 bp, 25 predicted proteins | sample LakWasMe91_HOW11_2_FD_183913 | JGI IMG/M metagenome (GOLD analysis project Ga0207975, IMG submission 183913) | Freshwater sediment methanotrophic microbial communities from Lake Washington under simulated oxygen tension - Sediment Metagenome... | ecosystem: Environmental > Aquatic > Freshwater >...
TTCGCAATAATATGAAAAATAGTTTGATGGAAATGAGTGATAAAATCTTACTCCGTAAACGCTCAATAATAGAAACGGTTAACGATGAACTTAAAAATATTTGCCAAGTTGAACATTCTAGACATCGTTCATTTACCAACTTTTTGTCAAATCTTATCGCTGGAATAATTGCTTATAATTTTCTGCCTAAAAAACCTTCTTTGAAATACGAAACGGTTAAAACTAACCAATTAGCAGTATTTTATTAATCGAGTTTAGGTTAACAGGTTTTGAAACCTGTTAGGTCTATATCGCTGAAATCCCGACCATGGAAAACTTCATATTTTAATAAAATTTATCAAAACCACATAATAAATTACCAATGTCACAATTTGACTAGCTCTCAACAACACATTCTTTCCAAAAACTCAATTTAGAAAAATTCTATTTATTACTTTTACACTTTCAAAACAAATTCAATCCCGAGCAAATCGGAAATAAAATAATAAGTACATGTCTGCAATTAAAAAAGATTACAAAAAAGTTACCACCAAGTCACTAATTGACATGAAATCCAATGGCGAAAAAATCTCCATGCTTACGGCTTATGATTACACTATGGCCAAAATTGTGGATACCGCAGGGGTTGACGTAATTCTTGTTGGGGATTCGGCCTCCAATGTCATGGCCGGTCATGAAACAACATTGCCAATCACTTTGGACCAAATGATTTACCACGCTTCATCAGTGGTTAGAGCTGTTGAAAGAGCTTTGATTGTTGTTGATTTGCCTTTTGGAAGTTACCAATCCGATTCCAAAGAAGCATTACGCTCATCGATACGCATCATGAAAGAAAGTGGCGCACACGCCGTAAAATTAGAAGGAGGAAAAGAAATTGAAACATCCATCAAAAAAATCCTGAATGCAGGAATCCCGGTTATGGGACACCTAGGACTGACTCCACAATCTATTTATAAATTTGGAACTTATACCGTTCGTGCCAAAGAAGAACAAGAAGCCGAAAAATTGGTCGAAGATGCAATTTTGCTTGAACAATTGGGTTGTTTTGCATTGGTACTTGAAAAAATTCCGGCTCATTTGGCTGAAAAAGTAGCAAAAAGCATTTCCATTCCCGTAATCGGAATTGGAGCTGGAGGTGGCGTTGACGGACAAGTTTTAGTCATTCACGATATGTTGGGAATGAACAATGAGTTTAGCCCACGTTTCTTAAGACGTTATATGAATCTTTACGAAGGAATGACTTCGGCAATAAGCCAATATGTAACCGATGTAAAATCACAGGATTTTCCGAACGAGAAAGAACAGTATTAAGCTGCTAAGTTTCTGAGGTACTAAGTTTCTAAGACATGACAAACTTAGAAACTTTGTATCTTAGCGGCTTAGAATCTATAAAATGCCTTAATGAAAGTAGTTTCAAACAAATCCAATCTTCAAATCCTGCACGAAGACAATCACCTGATTGTGGTCAATAAACGTGTTGGTGATATTGTTCAGGGAGACAAAACGGGCGATAAGCCGTTGAGCGATGTTGTAAAAGAGTACATTAAAGAAAAATATAACAAACCCGGTGAGGTATTTTTGGGAGTCGTGCATCGATTGGACAGACCTACTACCGGAATTGTGGTTTTTGCCCGCACAAGCAAGGCTTTGACACGCATGAATGAATTGTTCAGCAACAGGGAAACCCAAAAAACCTATTGGGCGGTTGTCAAAAACAGACCTTCCAAAAACGAAGATACACTTGTTCATTACATCAAAAGAAACGAGAAAAACAATACTTCAAAAGCACATTCTAAAGAAGTTCCCGAGAGCAAAAAAGCTAGCTTGGAATATAAAATCATTAAAGAACTGGACAATTATTTCGGGCTCGAAATTCTGTTACATACAGGAAGACATCACCAAATCAGGGCTCAATTATCCGCCATTGGTTCTCCCATAAAAGGAGATTTAAAATATGGTTTTGACCGAAGCAATCCCGACGGCGGAATCCATCTGCACGCTAGAAAACTGGTATTTGTCCATCCCGTTTCGAAAGAGGAAATTACCATTGTAGCTCCAACTCCGGACGAGGTAGTTTGGAATGCGATTTAATTTTTTCAAGAAAAAAAAGTATATATTAATTTTAAATTTTAACTTGCAGCATACATAAGTAATCTGTTTTGCAATGAATTACAAATTAAACATTAATTCAAGAAAAGAAGCTTTAATTAAATTGTTGGATGTAATTATCAAGCATGAGAATGAAATTATCGAAGCCCTGTATGATGATTTCAAAAAGCCTCCTTTTGAGTCTATTGCAACGGAAATCAGCTATGTCATCTCTGAGTTAAAATACACTATAAAAAACATAGAGAAATGGTCTAAAACCAGATGGGTATTCCCTTCTCTGCTCAATTTCCCTTCGACCGATTATATCGTAAAAGAACCTTACGGTAAAGTTTTGATTATTTCTCCATGGAATTATCCATTTCAATTAGCCTTTTGTCCCATGATATCTGCTGTGGCAGCGGGAAATCAGGTAGTTTTAAAACCCTCAGAGTTAGCCCCAAAGACTTCGTCCCAAATAGTCAAAATTATCGAAAAAGTATTTCATCACCACCATGTAAAGGTAATTGAAGGAGGAACTGAAGCTGCCAAAAATTTACTGGCGCAACGTTGGGATTATATTTTCTTTACCGGAAGTGCCACCGTTGGGAAAATTGTTGCCAAGGCTGCCGCAGAACATCTCACCCCAACAACTCTTGAATTGGGAGGAAAAAATCCATGTATTATAGATGAAACTGCTAATTTGAAATTAGCCGCCAAAAGAATTGTCTGGGGAAAATTTTTGAACGCAGGACAAACCTGCATCGCACCCGATTATATTTTGATTCAAGAAGATATGAAAAGCCATTTTGTGGATTTTTTGAAAAAAGAAATTACAAATGCTTATGGCAAAAACCCACAAGAATCGCCGGATTTCGCCAGAATTATAAACGAAAAAAACTGCTACCGATTAATGAGCCTGATTGAACCCAAAAAAGTGATTTTTGGAGGAGAGACAGATATTGATAGTTGCTACATTTCCCCTACACTAATTGAAGAAGACTCACTTGACACCTCACTTATGTCCGAAGAAATATTTGGACCAATCCTACCAATAATTACTTATAAAGACGAAAAAGAAATTGAACTAACCCTTTCCAAATACGGAAAACCACTCGCTCTATATGTATTCACAGATGATAGAAAATTTGCAAAAAAAATAATTACTCAATTTGCATTCGGTGGCGGCTGTGTGAATGATACGGTTATTCATTTTGCCAACAAAAGACTTCCCTTTGGTGGTGTTGGCCATAGCGGAATGGGTGCCTATCATGGACAACTGAGTTTTGACACATTTTCACACAAAAAAGCAATAGTCAAAAAAGCAAATTGGTTGGATTTAAATATTCGATATGCTCCTTACTCAAAAAAATTAGATACCTTAAAAAATATATTAAAATGGTTTTAGTCTAAGATAAAACTAGAGGAATAATAAACCTAAATCCTTATCAAAAAATAAGCAATTGTTTCAGTTTTTTACTTAGAACAATTGCTTATTTTTTTAATTTATAAATAACCAAACACCACAACTTCAACCTTTACAAGTATTTGATTCTTTATAGATTAAAAAAAACTGTAAATTTGCAAACCGATTAAAAAATCAAAAAAAATAATTTGTAAGACATAACTCAATATAACCAAAATTCTGCTGACCAAAATGAACCAAACACTACAAAGATTAAAAGACATCGAGAAAAATGGCTACCAATTAGATTTTGGAAACGTATTTAACGATGCCTTCGAAAATTATAAAAAAATTGCTTTATATGCCGGATTAGTACTTATCATTTTTGGAATTTTATTTACTGCTATCATTGCTGGATTTGTAATTGCTGCAGTAGGTAGCTCCTTAATATCGGGGGGACTTAACCCTGAAAAATTGAAAATTGAAAATTTTACCGAATCCCAAATGTTAATTTTCAATATTACAGCAATAGTAATATCTTGTGTAATGAGTCCTTTTCAGGCATCTTTCTTAAAAATGGCACTTTATGGAGAACGAGATAATGAGTTTCGTATTTCGGATTTATTCAGTTATTATAAACTTCCATATCTTACAAAAATCGTAGGTTCTACATTAACAATTTCAGTCATTGGTTTAGTACAAGCAACTTTATTTTCGAATATACATTTCGAACTTCTAGGAGGCATTATCACCTACTTTATCTCTTTTATCACGATACTAACTGTTCCGCTTATCATTTTTGGCGAATTAGATACATTCAATGCCATAAAATACAGCATACTTATCATTTTTAAACAACCCATAGTTATCCTTGGATTAATAATTATAGCATTCATTGGCTCATTTGTTGGAATCATGGGATGCTGTATTGGTATCTTTTTTACTTTACCCTTTATCTATTCTATGAATTATGTTATCTATTCTTCCATTGTTGGTATTGATTTCCCAGAAGAAATTCAATAAAAAAGAAATAATAAAGTCAATCAGATGAATATATAAGGACATAAAATCCCCCCACAAACGATGTCATTATTATGTAACATACTGTATTTTTTAAACTTAGGCTTTTCTTTATTAGACTTAGTCCACATTCCTGTGCAATTAAGTCAGACATCACAGCATTTAATAATGACCAGCCCTAGAAATATCTTTTTATTGGCAATGTCCTTTATTTTATTAGTTGTTATCATTTATTCTAACTCCAAAATAAATGCCATTTTAAGAAATAAAGACAACCTTCCAACTCAGGATTCAGACAAAAAAGAATACCAGCTCTATTTGTTGTTTTTGGGTTTACTGATCCCGTTTTTAGAAATTATATTCGAATTTTTTCAAGTTAGGCCAAAAAGCTTATTGATAAACAACTTTTCAATAGGGTGCTTTTTTCTATTAATATTTTTGATTAGCGAAAAATCAAAGTATCTGTACAATAGAATTCAAAATATTTTTATTCTCTTATTTTATATTTATTTCGCAAACGTAATCTACAATATCATATTCTTACCTGAAGATCCTCTTCCGGCTTATGCGTTTATAGTAACTCTATTCTTTGCGTATATTATCATCAAACCGATACAAAGATATCGGTATTTCATGGCTATTGTTTTTTTCTTACTGTTAACAATTTATGCTTTCAATTGGATTACTTTCAAAAAAAATTTAATCCTTCTTAATTTTTACATTCTTGTTTTTGTCATAAATCATATCAGACATATTTCGATAACAAAAATCCAAGAAAAATTTAATTTCACCAATGAAATTGTAAACAAAGGAAATTCCCTCACTATAGCCACTAATAAAGAAGGGAAAGTTACTTTTTGCAGTGATACCATTACTTCTATTTTAGGGTATACTCCTAATGAGATATTGGGATTAGAATTTTGGAAACTAACAGAAGTGTCTGAATATCTGGGTATTGATTATCGCGAAAATTTTGAACAAAATCGTGTATATGTCCGAAAATTAAAATGCAAAAACGGAGAATATAAATTTATTCAATGGATTGGCAAACGATTCTCCGAAGACTCCATCATCGGAATTGGACAGGATATTACAAACGAAATAAAAATAAGAAACCAGTACGAAACCTTAATTCAAACTGCTGTAGACATCATTTTTGAAGCAGATCATGAAGGTAATTTTACTTTTATAAATGACTATGGAATTAAAATTTTGGGATACCAAAAAGAAGAATTTTTATCCAAAAACTTTTCGTCAATAATCAGAAAAGATTACATCACTAATACGATGAGTTTTTATCAGGACATCCTGGATATTGAAGAAAATTTTACAACTCTCGAATTCCCTATCATCAAAAAAGATGGAAAGGAAATCTGGATTTCACAAAATGTATTCATCCGCAGAAATAGTTTTGGTGAAATCGAAGGCTATTCCGGTATTGCAAGGGATATTACTTTGTTGAAAAACATTGAGAAAGAAAAAACCAAAAGACAGGAAAAAATTAAAAAATACAGCAAAACGCTAAAAGACATTGCTCTTTCCAACCATTCCAATTCTGAAAATTTTGAAAATACTATTTATAAAATTCTCAAGCAAACAGCTTTGACAATGGGAGTTAATAGAGCCTGTTATTGGACTTATGAAGCCGATCACATCTTTAACACCAAAATGTACGATTCTAAAACTAATGCTTTTGATGGTACTGTTCATTGTTCTTATCAGTTTTATAAAAATGAAAATCTGGATTATTTTGAAAAAATAGAGAACAAACATCAGGTAGTATTATCTGACATTAGGGCTCACTCTTCCAATAATCAAAAAAATGACAGTTATATTTATAAATACGATGTTTACTCAACACTGGATACTCCAGTTTTTATTGATGGAGAGATAAAGGGTATTATTTCTTTTGAAGCGACTCAAAAAATTAAAAACTGGGATAATGAAGACATCAATTTTGCCAAATCAATAGCCGATTTAATTGTAATTGCATTGACCTCACAAATGCGCCTAGAAATAGAGCAAAAACTTGCATACAAGAGTGAATTACTTTTGGTCATTAATCAAAATACGAATCAGTTTTTATTACAAAAAAACACAGAAGCCCTCATTAAAGGAGTAATCAATGAACTTGGAAAAGTTACACAGTCTGAACGTATTTCATATTTCAAAAAAAATCCAAATACGAATCTATTTGACCAAAAATGCATGTGGACAAATAAGTTGCAAGATTTTGATACAGTTCATCCTAAATTGCAGGGACTTGCATTTTCTGAATTTGACAATAGTAGCATAAAAGATTTAACCCCTTTGCAATTCTTTCAATGCATCACTGACAAAATTCAGGATGAACCAATAAAATCATTTTTGACCAAATTGAATCCTCATTCAATGCTAATTTTTCCAGTTTTCACCAAAAATGAATTTAACGGCTTTTTTGCCTTTGATGACACTACTAAAAATCGCATCTGGAGCAACGATGAAATCTCCATTTTACAATTAATGGTCAAAAACATATCTTCATCAATTGAAAGAAACATAAACGAAGCTATAATCGAAGAAAGTGAAGAGCGCTTCCGATTGCTGGCTAACAACATACCGGGTACTGTACATTTATCCAAATATGATGAAAAATTTACCAAAATTTATCTTAATGATGAAATAGAAAAATTAACTGGTTATCCAAAATCAGATTTTCTGGAAAACAAAATATACTTCATGGATTTAATCCTTCCAGAAGATTTAGAAAATGTCTTATCGGAAAATAAAATTGCTTTAGAACAAAAAAAACCACTTCATATTATCTATCGAATCATGCATAAAAATGGTTCCACTGTTTGGGTGGAAGAGTTTGGTGACTCCATTGTAAAAAATGGGGAAATAAATTTTATGGAGGGGATATTAATTGATATCACCGAGAAAAAAAACAATGAATCTATTATCAAGGAAAAAGAATTTGCGGAAGCTGCAAATAGAGCCAAATCAGAATTCCTGGCCAATATGAGCCATGAAATACGAACTCCCCTTAACGGAATAATTGGCTACACTGATCTATTGATGAATTCAAAACTGGAAAAAACCCAGAAACAGTATATGAATACCATTAACCAATCGGCCAATATTTTAATGGAAGTAGTTAATGATATTCTGGATTTTTCCAAAATAGAATCGGGAAAACTAGAACTCAACATAGAAAGATGTCGTATTGACAGTATTATTCTCCAAATAAAAGAACTAATTAATTATCAGGCTCATTCTAAAAATTTAGAGATAAATTATATCATCAATGAGGATGTACCAAAATACATTTGGATTGATTATATCCGCTTAAAACAAATATTGATTAATCTATTGACCAATGCTGTTAAATTTACCAATCGCGGAAAAATTGAGTTCCGCATTTCGGCATTAGAAACTCAAAAAGGACAGACTACATTACGTTTTTCGGTAAAAGATACCGGAATCGGAATTCGAAAAAACAATCAAAAGATAATTTTTCAAGCTTTTTCACAAGAAGACAGTTCAACCACCAAAAAGTTTGGAGGAACAGGATTAGGATTAACCATTTCCAACCAATTGTTGGGATTGATGAACAGTAAACTACAAATTGATAGTAAATTCAATATTGGAAGTACCTTCTTCTTCGACATCACGCTAAAGAGTAGCAATAAGTCAAAACAAGAGAAAAAGATTGAACAGGAAAAAAGTATTTCGGAAAATCGAATATTAACTATGGACAATGAAGAACCAAAAATATTGATTGTTGAAGACAATAAAATCAATATGCTTCTGACTAAAACATTAGTCAAACAAATTATCCCAAAAAGTATTATTTATGAATCTACTGATGGGGAAAAAGCATTAGAAAAAACACTGGAAGTCAATCCAGACATCATTTTAATGGATATTCAGATGCCTTTGATCAACGGTTATGAAGCCACGAAACAAATTAGGGAAATTGACCATTTCAAAGACATCATTATTATCGCCCTAACAGCGGGAACAGTAATAGGTGAAAAAGAAAAATGTCTCGAAGCAGGTATGAATGATTATGTACCAAAACCTATCGTAAAGAAAACACTTGAAGATGTTTTGGAAAAATGGCTTAATGCCAAAAATAATGTATTATAAAACTCCTCTGATTTCAAAACCTAAAAATTAAAAACCACATAATTAAATATTCATATATTTATAGAAACTAAAACTATAGAACTATGAAATGGATTGGCAGAAGACAAAGCGACAATGTGGAAGACCGCAGAGGCATGTCTGCTGGAGGTAAAACCGTTGTTGGCGGAGGAATTATCGGTATTATAATTTTGCTTCTAAATGTTTTTGGAGGTGAAAATGCCAAAATGATAACTCCTGTTTTGGAGCAATTCAATCAACAACAAAACACCCAAACTGAAAACAGGTCTTTGACCGAAGCCGAAAAAGTGGAAGGTGAATTTGTAAAAACCTTGTTGGCAGACAACGAAGATGTTTGGACAAAAATTTTTGAAGAAAATAACCTGACTTTTGAAGCTCCAAAACTTATTCTTTTTAGTGGTCAGGTTGAAACAGCTTGCGGGGGAGCGAGTTCAGCCTCGGGACCTTTTTATTGCCCCGGTGACAGAACCATTTATATGGACATGACCTTTTTTGATGAACTCAGAACCAAATTTGGTGCCGAAGGCGGTGATTTTGCGGTCGCCTACGTGATGGCCCACGAATTTGGACACCACATTCAAACCCTATTGGGGACTTCGGGAAAAGTGCATCAATTACAACAAAACAGAAACGAAACAGAAGGCAATAAACTTTCAGTAGCTTTGGAATTACAGGCCGATTTCTACGCGGGGCTTTGGACGCATTACAACGAAAAGCAAAACAAAATGCTCGAACCCGGTGATATTGAGGAAGCCTTAAGCGCCGCAAATGCCGTTGGTGATGATGCGATTCAGAAAAAAATGCAGGGTCAGGTTGTTCCGGATTCCTTTACCCACGGCACCTCCGAACAAAGAATGTATTGGTTTAACAGAGGATTTGAAAGCGGCGATATCAAAAAAGGAGATACTTTCTCGGAGCTGAAATGATTCAGCAAAACCTGAGATTACTATTTTTTGGAGCAGAAAGATTAGGCATTTTCAGTAAGCATACTTCCCGCTGTCCGCTGCAATCTTATGCCCCAAACCCTGGGGCATAAGGATTTCCACTTCCATCGGGGCTAAAGAGAAACATTTTTCCTTTTTTGCAATGATCTCAAAAAAAAAAATCTGCGACCCGAGCGAAAGCGAACAGACGAAGCAAAATCTGCGTAAATCTGCGTGCTGATTTTTTCACGCTGATTTCGCAGATTTACGCAGATAGGCCTAGGATTAAACCTTGAACTATGTAAAAATTCAAAAAAGAGAATCAATTTAATCGAGTTCAAAAGTTTTTCTAAAAAATAATGGGTCCTTTTCAGACCCATTATATAGTTTTTAAATATTTGAAAGAAACGGCGCTTTCCGTACAAAAGTATCATCAAACAATTGTTCAATTAGAAAATGCGCCAAATCGGTTGCGCTAATTTTGTCCCCCAAACAATCTTCCAAACTGACATTCGTTTCAAACCGTTCATCCGTCTGCTCAATCAACGGAAGACGAACCAATGTCCAATCAATATTGCTCGCCTTCAGCAACTCATATTCAACTTGCTTGTTTTCGGTCGAAATCGGAAAGTTTTTTTTCATCCAATCGGTTGCAAAAACAACTTTTGGACTTTTCTTATCCAAAGCCGTATCAACATTAAGTCCTGTCGTAACAATATAACGACGAATATGCAACGCTTTCATTGCCTTGATAACATTGGAACTAGATTGAGAAAAAAGAGTGGGTTCACTTGCGGGAATCCCCAAACCCAAAGTACTGATCACAGCCTGACTGTCCGTAAACAACGAATAAACGGAATCATAATCGGCTGCGTTTCCCGCTACGATTTCCACTAGATTGCTTTTAATTGAAAAATTATCGGGATTTCTGAGAAGAAGTTTAATATGAAAACCTTGTCTGATTAATTCTTTTACAAGGTATTTTCCCGACTTTCCGGTACCGCCTATGACGGCAACTTTTATATTTTGTTTCATTTTTTTCTTTATAAAATTTTAAACATAAATTTTCTGTTCGTCTTTTCCGAAAGAGAAAATCGAACAGGCAAAAGCTAATATGCTTTTGCAGACTTTGCTGTTATTTTATAAAGAGATTTTAATGCTGTAAAATTATACAAATTAAATGGCAATGACAATGGCAAAATCAAACTCAATATCAATATCAATATCAAAAATCAATCTAAAGTTTAAAATCTTAAATCATTACCCCAACCACCCGTCACGATCCAAACTTCGGTATTGAATCGCTTCGGCTATATGTCCTGAAACAACTTGGGAAGAATCATCCAAATCGGCAATGGTTCTGGCTACTTTCAGGATTCTGTCGTAGGCACGAGCCGAAAGATTTAGCCGTTCCATGGCGGTTTTTAGTAACTCTTTGGAAGCATCATCAAGAGCGCAATGTTCCCTAATATGCTTAGTACTCATTTGAGCATTGTAATGAATATGTTCCATTTCTTCAAATCGTTTAGACTGTATTTCTCGGGCAGAAGTTACTCTTTTGCGAATATCAACACTGCTTTCCGCTTTGCGGTCATCGGATAATTTTTCAAAAGGAACGGGAGTCACTTCAATATGGATATCAATTCTGTCCAATAAAGGTCCCGAAATCTTACTCAAATATCTTTGCATTTCGTGGGGAGAAGAAACTTGCGGTGAATCAGGATCATTAAAGAAACCACTCGGACTAGGATTCATGCTCGCCACCAACATGAATGACGACGGATAAGTCACTGTAAACTTGGCTCTCGAAATAGTTACTTCCCTGTCCTCAAGAGGCTGACGCATTACTTCCAAAACGTCTCGTTTAAACTCAGGCAATTCGTCCAGAAACAAGACTCCATTATGTGCCATCGAAATTTCTCCAGGTTGCGGATAACTTCCTCCCCCGACAAGTGCTACATTCGAAATCGTATGATGCGGACTGCGAAACGGCCGTTGGTTCATCAATCCCACTTCCTTCAACTTTCCGGCTACGCTGTGAATTTTGGTGGTTTCGAGTGCTTCCCGCAAAGTCATAGGAGGCAAAATACTAGGCAATCTTTTTGCCAACATCGTTTTTCCCGCTCCGGGTGGACCAATCAAAATAATATTATGTCCTCCAGCAGCAGCTATTTCCATACAGCGCTTAATACTTTCTTGTCCTTTTACATCGCTAAAATCAAATTCAGGAAAATCAAGTGTTTTGTAAAATTCAGCTCTAGTATCGATAATTGTAGGCTCAAGCGTTCCTTTTCCTTCTAAAAAATCAATCACTTCTTTCACATTCGAAACGCCATACACATCCAAACCGGACACAATTGCTGCTTCATTAACATTTTCCAAAGGAAGAAAAAAACCTTTAAAACCTTCTTCTTTTGCTTTTATCGCGATCGGTAACGCACCACGGATAGGCTGTAAACTCCCATCAAGAGACAACTCTCCCATGATAACATACTGCTCATAAATATCCGATTTAATTTGTGACGAAGCTACCAAAATCCCAATTGCCAATGTAAGATCATAAGCTGAACCTTCTTTACGCAAATCGGCAGGTGCCATGTTGATAATGATTTTTTTGCCGGGCATTTCATAGCCGTTATTCTTGAGTGCGGCTGCAATTCGATAACTACTTTCCTTAATAGCATTGTCTGGCAATCCGACCAAATGATAGCCAATTCCCTTGTCCATATTCACCTCGACAGTAATAGTCGTAGCTTCTACCCCAAAAACAGCACTTCCATAAACTTTGATTAACATATAAATAGTTTTGACTAAATATATATACTATTTTACTTTCAACCAAAAATATTTAATCAAATTCCTACTTAAAATTAAAATCACGAATAAACCAATCCAATTTGTTCTCTCACATCTTCAACAATTTTTATCAAATCCAAACTGTTTTGATGTGACCAAAGCTCGCTTTCAATTTTGTCAGACCAAAGGCAAGCATGGCATTCCTCTATTTCATGGGCATACCCCTTTCCGAGTTTTGGTCTCTTGATTTTTTCTTTGTCCTCACCTTGAATCAAAGTATAAGACTCTGCCATATACCACTGCGGATTAATATTTATGCGGCCTTGCGTACCACTTATAGTCGCTTTATGATTGGAAGAAGATAAAAAACTCGAATGTAAAATCGCCTGAGCAGACTCATACTGTAAAATAATGGAAGTCTGAAGATCGGCTCCTGTAGCATGAAAATTAGATTTGGCAGCAATTTCCTTTGGAATTCCCAGTATCAAATAAGCCAAAAACAATGGATAAACACCAATATCCATCAATGAACCACCACCAAGTTTCATATCGGTCGTTCTGTTGCCTTCCAAATTTTCGACTACAAAAGCAAAATCAGCATTCACATATTTCACTTCTCCTATGAATCCGTTTTGAACGTGTTGCAACACTTCCTTCACTGAAGGATTAAAACGGGTCCAAAAAGCTTCCATCAAAAATTTATTATATTCTTTCGCCGTTTTGACCATTTGCAACGTATCTTGATAATTTAAAGCAATTGGTTTTTCACAAAGTACATGCTTGTTTTTTTGCAATGCCTTGATGGTGAGTTCGGCATGCGAATCATGTGGCGTAGCTATATAGAGAATATCAACACTGTCATCTTGAAAAAGCTCATCATAAGAACCGTAAGCTTTTGGACATTGAAATTTGTTGGCAAACTCTTGGGCTTTCTCCAAATTTCTGGAAGCCACAGCACTAAGTTCAGCCGATTCAATTAATTGCAGATCTTTGGCGAATTCGTCTGCAATTCTTCCTAAACCAACAATTCCCCATTTTATTTTTTTGTTATTATCCATTATTGTCTCACTTTTTAATAGAGTAAATATAATATATCATGGTTTGTCTCTCCCGATAAATCTTTCTTTTCCCAGCAAAAAATTTACCGCTCTCAAAACATTTTTATCGATTGATTCTTCTGTCTTTAAAAAAGATATATATCTAATAATTTCCAATTGCAGTGATGGTCGCAAACTGTCAAATATTCTTTGAGCATCCAGATTTTCATTTAAAGCTTTTACAAGTTTAGGATGTATCGGAATCACTCTTTCTTCAGGATCGAAAGCAATTTCAAAATTAGCTGTGTCTCCTACTTCCTTCTAAGCCATTTTTCTCATGGGAGTATTCAGGTACAAACGCCAGTGCCCACTATACTTTATCAAAGTCTGGATAAATTGGTGACCTTCAATTTTTATTTTCACCGGAATCTTCCCTTTGTTTTTGTTTGCATCACGAAAAACAGATTCCAAAACAGCATCAGGAATAAAAACAAACGGGTTAACTCCTATTATATATATTTCTGCTGAAAATTTATAAATCTTGCTGTTGTCCATTTATTATCATTTTTCAAATCGAAAATACAAAATATAAAAACAAAAATCATTTAAACTAAGGTACACGAAAATTATACTTTTAAAAGTTTACGGCTTAAATTTATTATATTCGAAAAACATTATAGCACCTAGAAAAAAAAATTAACAACTAATTATCAAATATTTAATCACAATATCTCAGAAAAACCAGCGTTTTTAAAATAAGAATTATCGACTATAACTAATTTAAAACCAACCATTATGAAAAACAAAATGAAATTTTTAGCAGTTTTAGGTGTTTTAGGAATTTTTATTTCATTTTCCTTCAGTTCATTGAATACTAAAAAAATAATAGTTATAGATGCAGGACATGGTGGAGAAGATTTTGGCGCACAATTTGGAGGTGCCCAAGAAAAGAAAATAGTTGAAAGCATTGCGAACAAAATAATTCAACTAAATAGTAAAGGCGATACTGAAATTATTCTGCTAAGAGAAGATGATAGTTTTATTGAATTAAGCGAAAGAGTCAATAAAATAAACAAAATAAATCCCAGTTTATTAATTTCTATTCATATAAATGCTTCTAAAAATTCAAACGAAAATGGAGTAAACGCTTATGTTTCGAAAGAAAATGATTTTTACAAAAAGTCAGTTAAAAACGCTAAAGATTTGATTGAAAAAATTTCGAATGACAAATTAGCAAAAGGGGAAGTTAAAGATTCAAACTTATTTTTAACTAAAAAATCAAAATGCCCAGCATTGGTATTAGAAGTTGGCTATTTATCAAATGAAAAAGACAGAAGCTATATTACAAGCGAAAATGGACAAAATGAAATTGCGAATAAAATATATGAATTCATAAAAAAATAAAAGCCTATCTATCGTAGCTTCCTAACCTCGTTTAAAAGTCTTTAAACGAGGTTTTCTTTTACAATTTCCACACAAGTTTTAATTTCAATTATTAACCGGATTCACAAAAAACAAACATAAATTTGCGTAGTCAAATGACTTCACATATATTTGTAGTCAAATAACTTCATATTATGAATTTAAGACGAGACGTATTTCAAGCCATTGCTGACCCAACAAGACGAGCAATACTACTGATGGTAACTTCACAAGCTATGACAGCGGGAGCGATAGCTTCAAACTTTGATACAGCAAGACCAACTGTTTCAAAGCATCTTCAGATACTAACTGAATGCGAATTGCTAAGACAAGAGCAAAACGGAAGAGAAATTTTCTATCACATCAATGCAACAAAAATGAAAGAAGTAGCCGATTTCATAGAGCCATTCCGTAAAATTTGGGATGATCGATTTAATAAACTCGAAGATTTAATGAAAAACTATAAAAAGAAATAATATATGGAGCCAAAAACGAAAGTCAATGCACAAGACGGTAAACAGGAATTAATAATCACAAGAGAATTTGACCTGCCATTGGAACTACTTTTTAAAACCTACGAAGAACCTGAGCTTTTTGAACAATGGATGGGAACTAAAGTATTAAAAATGGAAAACAAAAAACATGGCGCTTATGCTTTTGAAACCTCACATGAAGGCAATGTCGTGTTTAAAGCAAATGGAACAATACATGAATTTGTCCCGAACCAAAAAATCACGAGAACATTTGAAATGGAAAATACACCATTCCCAGTTCAATTGGAATTTCTTGAATTCGAAAAAATAACAGACAACACCAGTAAACTTACTATGCAAATAGTTTTTAAATCTGTTGAACACAGAAATCAATTGCTCCAAATGCCATTCGCACAAGGCATAAATATGGCTCACAACAGGTTACAAGACATCATTAACAAATTAAAATAAATTTATCATGACAAAAAGAATTAAAATTACCTATTGGGTTGCTACCCTTTGGTTATCATTGGGAATGGTTTCAACAGCTATTGTGCAACTTATAAAAATGAAAGAAGAAGTCAATAAAACCTCTATAACTTTGGGATATCCACTCTATTTTTTAACCATCATTGGTGTTTGGAAATTATTAGGGGTTATAGCTATTCTTATACCTAAATTTCCTTTATTAAAAGAATGGGCATATGCCGGCTTCTTTTTTGCAATGACCGGAGCAATAGTTTCACATTTGGCAGTTGGAGATGAACTAAAAGAATATTTCGGACCAACATTATTGCTAATCCTAATAATTGTTTCTTGGTATTTTAGACCTAATGACAGAAAAATCGGTTTACAAAACTGATAAAATCTAACTCTTTAGAATTAACCTCTTTTAAAGCAATTTGAAAGAGGTTATTTTTTGTCTTTCTTTTAATTGTAACCAAAATCCAATATATTTACATATAACATAATAAAGAATTTCAGCAAAATTGTTTTTCAAAACAACCAATAATGACTCACAGAGAAAAAATAAATCAAGCGATAACTCAATTTGTTAAAGGTGGAGATACTAGTGATTTCCAATTACTAGACAAAGTACTTCATCATGATTTTAGAGTTACCAATAATGGTTTTATGGGAACGCCCGGAGTTACTATTATTGACAAACAAAAATACTTATCAAATATCAAAGAGGGTATTTTTGGCGGATTACCCAGAACTATGATTATTGAAAGTATAGACGAAAGTGATACAATTGCAATGGTAAAACTACGTTTAGAAAGTTCAGAAAATCATTTTATTTCATACAACTCACTCATTTTAGACACTGATGATGAATGGAAACTCATCAATAATCTAGCTGTGGTTGAACCAAAAAAGTAAGCCTTAAATATTTTACTAAAATTATGTCATCACAAAACGCTTCTTCAAAATCATTTTATTCATTGTGCAGAATTGTACTGTTTTATATTTTGAGTATTGTAATCTTCGTTACAATTTCCGGATTCAGCAAAAATTTTCATCTAGCCGATTATCTGTCCCTTTTAGTCACATCAATCCTAACCTTTTCCTTAATATTGTTGTTTGCTAAATGGGACAAACTCACTTTAGCCGATATTGGATTGAAAATTCAAAATACCAGCTTACCAACGTTTATCAGTGGCTTTGGGATTGGTATTTTATTGGTAATGATACAAGCTGCCATTGCTTTGACTTTTGCTGAAATACAATTCACTTTATCTGCAGATGTTCCAGTCATGAGCATCATTTCTTCTTTAGCTCTTTATTTTGTTGTTGCATTAAGAGAAGAACTCGTTTTTCGCTCCTACGCATTACGAAATTTATCCAATTCGACAAATCCAATCTTCGCTTTAATATTTATAACCATAATCTTTATACTTGAACATGTAATTTCCGGAATGTCATGGAAAATGTCAATTATAGGAAGTGGACTTGGAGGAATTCTATTTGGTTTAGCTGCCCTTAAAACAAAAGGATTAGCATTGCCACTGGGAATTCATTTTTCATGGAATTTTACACAATGGATGTTAGGTTTTAAGAACAACACTGGCATATGGAAAGAAGTAGTTAAAAAAGGTCACGAAGCTCATGCCGAAAATATTGCCTTGATCGGTTTTGTCATCGCTATGTTTATTGGAATCAGTGCCATACTTATAATTTATAAAAAACAAAAAATATAAATAATTATCGCCTATCTACTTATTTGTCAACAACTAACAATCAATTACTATTTCGAAAACAACGTATGACAATAGCTGTATTACTTTTTGATGATTTTGAAACTTTAGATGTATTTGGCCCGGTTGAAATATTTGGAAGACTTGTTGATCTATACTCCATCAAATTCTATTCGCTTAATGGCGGACAAATAAAAAACAGACACGGAGTTTCTGTTTTAACTGAAAAGTTAGATACAATTAATAGCTCCTTGGAAATTTTCCTGATTCCCGGTGGATTAGGGACACGAACAGAAGTTAACAACAAATTACTCATCCACAAAATCAAAGAAATAGCAGACTTTAGCAAATATGTATTAACTATCTGCACTGGAAGTGCTTTATTAGCAAAAACGGGTTTATTGGATAACAAAAATGCGACATCTAACAAAAGGGCTTTTGCCTGGGTAACAACTAATGGAATCAATGTAATTTGGAACAAAAAAGCCAGATGGATTGTAGACGCAAAGTTCTACACTTCCTCAGGTGTAAGTGCAGGAATGGATATGTCTCTTGGCTTTTTGAGTGACCGTCACGGAATTGATTTTGCCCAAAAGGTCGCATTCGAAATTGAATACAATTGGGTAGAAGATAAAGATAGTGACAGTTTCAAAGCTGTGTAAAACAACATTTTTCAAAATTTAAACTCGATTGACAAGAAGACAGAAGCTTATGATTTTGACTTAAATTATAACGCCAAAACAAGTAATTTCTTTAAATTTGATTCAAATAATATATAAAAAAATACCATGGGACTATTTAATGCCATTATGGGCAATGCTTCAGAAGTGAATATTGAAAATCTTTCGAAAGAATTTGAACCATTATTGATTGAAGGCGAAAAAATCGAAAGAGGGTATAAAGTAATTAAGGATATGTTTGTTTTTACCAATAAAAGAATGATTTTGGTAGAAAAACAATTGGTAGGAAGTAAAGTGGATTATCTTTCGATTCCGTATTCGTCGATTAAAAAATTCTCTAAAGAAAGTGCAGGAATTCTGGATATGGATGCTGAATTAAAAATTTGGCTGGCTGGTGAATCTGAACCAATTTCCAAACAATTTGGCAAAAGTGGCAACAACATCAATGAAGTATATCAAATCTTGAGTCAGCATATTTTGAAATAAATATTAAGAAGCGAGTATTAAGTATTAAGTTTTTTTTTGTTCAAGCTGAATAAATCTAAATACTTTTAAAAACCTACATTCTATGAAAATAATCATACGCACTTTTAAGCTTCAACTCAAGCACACTTTCACGATTTCGAGAGAGTCTCATGATATACAGCCAACACTGATTGTTGAATTGCAAAGTGATGGTTTTTCGGGTTTTGGTGAAGCAACTTCAAATCCATATTACAATATCACAGTGGATAGCATGAGGGCAAATTTGGAATCAATAATTCCGTTCATAGAATCTCATAATGACGAAACTCCAGAGGAATTCTGGGATAGTGCTCATGCATTATTGAAACATGATATGTTTGCATTGTGTGCGTTGGATATGGCTTATAATGATTTGTACGCCAAGAAAAAAGGCAAAAAGTTATATGAACTTTGGGGCAATTCTCCTTTACACAACCCTAAAACCGATTATACGATTGGGATTGACAAAATTGATAAAATGGTGATGAAGCTGAAAGAAATGCCTTGGCCAATTTATAAAATCAAATTGGGCACCAAAGACGACATTGCTATTGTTACTGAATTGCGTAAACATACCGATGCCCGTTTTCGAATTGATGCCAATTGCAGTTGGACAGTTTCGGAAACAATTAACAATGCAATAGCCTTAAAAAAATTGGGAGTTGAATTTCTGGAGCAACCGATGAAAGCGGACCAATGGGCGGCACATAAAGAAGTTTTTAAACATTCTGTCTTGCCAATCATTGCAGATGAAAGCTGCATAGTTGAAGGAGATGTTGCTAAATGTCACAATCATTTTCATGGAGTAAACATAAAACTTGTAAAATGTGGCGGCCTCACTCCTGCCCGAAGAATGATTGCCGAAGCCAAACAACTTGGCATGAAAACAATGGTAGGTTGTATGACAGAATCTACAATCGGAATTTCGGCCATTGCACATTTATTGCCTGAGTTGGATTATGTAGATATGGATGGTGCTTTGTTATTGTCAGAAGATATTGCCACAGGCGTTACAATTACTGATGGAATAATTCATTACGCTGATGGAAATGGAATAGGTGCCGAATTAATAAAACACTAAACCAAATGCAAGTAAACGAGATTCCCAACAGAACGTTTTACAAAGACGGAGAAGAATTTTTATACTTCGGCGGAACCAATTATCTTGGAGTGACAACCCTGCCTGAGTTTCAAAAAATACTGTTGGCTGCATTTCAAAAATGGGGAACAAGCTATGGAAGCTCCCGTTCGGCTAATATTCAATTGGAGATTTACGAAATAGCAGAAAACCTTCTTACCCAACAAATCGGAACAGAGGCAGTCGTTACGGTTTCATCCGGTATGTTGGCTGGAAAACTGGCTTTGGAACAATTAGAACATACAAGCGACTTGGTTTTTCATTTTCCCAATACCCATCCTGCATTACTTCATCCTTTTTCATTACCGTTAATTCAAAACGGAAAATTAAATCCTTTTCTTTTTGATGTAACTGTTTCAAAAATTGGAATTGTTGCCGATGCCATTCCTTCTTTGGAAGTTACTCCAATTAATTTGGACATCTTAAAAGATATTCCAAACGACAAAGAAATCACTTTACTACTAGATGAATCACACAGTATCGGAATTTTGGGCAGCAAAGGACAAGGCGTTTTGAAGCAATACGAACTTCCAAATGTTCGCTGTAAAATAAGTATTGCATCCCTTGGAAAAGCCATGGGACTTTCAGGCGGAATAATTGCTGGAGATTTCCAATTTATAAACGAAATAAAAAAACAGCGGAATTTTGTTGGAGCTTCCGGAATGAATCCTGCTTTTTTGGAGACCTTTGTTAACGCACAATCTATCTATAAAAAACAAAGACAGCAACTTAAAAACAATTTAAATTATGTTGCCAATAATTTAATTCCGAACAGTTGCTTTACTTTTAACGAAGAATATCCAGCGATTTACTTTGATAATGACGAACTGCTCCAATTACTTTTAGAAAACAATATTATCCCAACTTCCTTCCCCTATCCTACCGCATCAGGAAAATTAAGCCGAATTGTAATCAGTGCTCATCATACAGAAACCGACTTGATCAAAATGATTCAACAACTAAATATTTTCACGCAAATGGATTCAGGATTAGAAGGAGACATCCGATTTACGCTATAGCCAAAAAACATAACTTCTAAAGACGGGAATCAATTAAAGTTTCATTTATTTTTTTATAACAAAAAATAATATTCTTATTGTATTTACAACTCAAAAACAGGTAATTCTTAATAAATCAAAACAAACTGATATAATTCACACATACAATCTTCAAAATTCAAGCCTAAAAAATATCTTAAATTAAATTATTGTTACTTTTTAATGATTTTTACATCACCCCCTAAAATTATAGTGGGGTCAAAATACAAAATTAATAAAAATGAATATCAAACACCCTAATTGAAAGGGTAATTAAAATGATTTTTTATTTTTGCATAAAAAAAATAAAAATATAAACTAAAATGCGGAAAATAGTTTTAAGTGTGATTCTTGTCACCGTTCTGGTGCTATCCTATTGCTCAAATTTCTTTTTAACAAAAAATCCAACAAACCCTACTGAAATTGCAAAATTCGATACTGGAGATATAGCATGGATGCTTGTATCTTCGGCATTAGTATTATTAATGACACCGGGATTAGGTTTCTTTTACGGTGGTATGGTCGGAAAGAAAAACGTAATCAGCACCATGCTTCAAAGTTTCATGGCAATGATTATAGTAACCGTTTTATGGGTACTTATTGCTTTCGGACTATCATTTGGACCTTCAATTGGAGGAGTAATAGGAAATCCTTTGCCTAACATCTTTTTTCAAGGAGTAGGTTTTGGTACTTCATGGAAACTGGCACCAACAATCCCTTTTTTACTTTTTGCACTATTCCAGGCTAAATTTGCCATCATAACTCCCGCAATTGTAACTGGAGCTTTCGCAGAACGTATTCGTTTTTGGGCGTACCTATTATTTATGGTATTGTTCATTTTATTTGTTTACACCCCTTTATGCCATATGACTTGGCATCCTGATGGATTATTATACAATTTTGGAGTATTGGATTTTGCCGGAGGAACTGTAGTACACATGAGCGCAGGATGGGCCGCTCTTGCCGGAGCAATGTTCCTTGGAAGAAGAAAAGTACCAAAATGCAATCCTGCCCGTATTACATACGTATTATTAGGGACCGGTTTATTATGGTTCGGATGGTTTGGGTTTAACGCCGGATCTGCAATGGGGGCCAATGGTATTGCAAGTCAAGCACTTGGAACAACAACTGTAGCTGCCGCAGCTGCTTCAATGGCATGGGTATTTATTGATAAAATTATGGGGCATAAACTTTCAGCAATGGGAGCTTGTATTGGCGCTGTAGTTGGATTGGTAACAATCACTCCTGCAGCAGGATTTGTCAGCATACCACACGCAATAACCATTGGGATCCTGGGAAGTATTGTTAGCAATGTTATGGTTAGCAAATTTCCAAAAGGAAAAATCGATGATGCTTTAGATGTATTTGCCTGCCACGGTGTTGGTGGAATGGTTGGAATGTTATTGACCGGAGTTTTTGCTTCCAAAGATATCAATCCCGCTGTAGTCAATCAAGGACTTGCTTTTGGAGAAACCACATTATTCATTCATCAATTGGTTGCTTTAATCGGAGTTTCAATTTTTGCATTTGTTACATCTTATTTCCTTTTTTATATAGTTAATAAAATAACACCCCTAAGAGTCTCTGAAGAAAAAGAACATCTTGGACTAGATATTTCACAACACGGAGAATATTTATAGAAGACTTTCAATTCACAAATCAAACACCCACTCGCGGGTGTTTTTTTTTGCCTAAAACTCACCTATCCCTAAATTCTTTCCAACCAGATATTGCAACGCTATTTATCACAAATAGAAAACAAATTTCAAAAAGAAACAATCAGTTATAAATCCCTGCAAAAACTCAAATACCAACAAATCATTACATAATTTGTAAATATTACATTTATTTTTAATAAATTTAACAAAACGATTCAAAATGAGAACAATACCCAAATCCTCAAAGAGACATCTGCAACCACAAAAACCTCCTTAGGCAACTAAACACAAGTCCTAAATATACAATCAGCAGTGAATAAAATTTTAAGTAATCGTTAACAAAAAGACCGCTCATCTGCCAAAATATCCGATAATTCAGCAAATAATACATTAATTTAAAAATAAAACTTAAAGAAAACTTAAAATTTTATTGACACATTCTATTTTTTAGCTTCAAAAAATAAATACCCCTCAAAACAGACAGGGTGTAAATCAGATTTTCGTAAAAATAACCAATATACCCCATAATTTTTGGAGGGTACGCAATGATTTGATACTTTTATAAAAAATTAAAAAACTAAAAACTATGCGAAAAATTATTTTAAGTGTGATACTAATCACAATCCTAGTATTATCAATTTTTTCAATTCATTTTCTTGTTGAATCACCAAAGTTAGGAGCTCATGTTGTTGAATTAAAATTAGACACTGGAGATACGGCTTGGATGATAGTTGCCACTGCCCTTGTATTATTGATGACCCCAGGTCTTGGATTCTTTTATGGTGGAATGGTAGGCAAAAAGAACGTCATTAGCACCATGTTACAAAGCTATATGGCTATGGTTATCGTAACCATCTTATGGGTTTTAATTGGTTTTGGTCTTTGTTTTGGACCTTCAATTGGAGGTTTTATAGGTGACCCTAGCTCAAATTTATTTTTCAATGGAGTAAACGCTAACTCAGCTTGGGAATTGGCTCCAACTATTCCTTTTATTTTATTTGCTTTATTCCAAGCAAAATTTGCCATCATCACTCCTGCTTTAGTAACTGGAGCATTTGCTGAAAGAGTTCGTTTTTGGGCTTACTTATTATTCATGGTATTATTCATATTATTTGTATACGCTCCATTATGTCACATGACTTGGCATCCTGATGGAATGTTCTTCAAATGGGGAGTATTAGATTTTGCTGGTGGAACTGTAGTACACATGAGTGCTGGTTGGGCTGCATTGGCAGGAGCTATCTTCTTAGGAAAAAGAAAAGTTCAAAAAACAAACCCAGCTCGTATTACTTATGTATTATTAGGAACTGGTTTATTATGGTTTGGATGGTTTGGTTTCAATGCCGGATCTGCTGTAGGTTCAGGAAGTCTAGCTGCACAAGCTTTGGGAACTACTACTGTTGCTGCCGCTGCCGCTGCAATGGGATGGGTATTCCTTGATAAAATTATGGGACACAAACTTTCAGCAATGGGAGCTTCAATCGGAGCTGTAGTTGGACTGGTTGCTATTACTCCAGCTGCTGGATTCGTAAGTATTCCTCACGCTATCGCAATTGGTATCATCGCTAGTATCGTTAGTAACCTTGCCGTTAGCAAATTCCCTAAAGGAAAAATCGACGATGCTTTGGACGTATTTGCTTGCCACGGTATAGGTGGTATGGTTGGTATGCTTCTAACAGGTGTATTTGCATCAAAAGCAATTAATCCAATCGTTGGTGACAACCAAGGTTTAATTTTTGGTGACGCCACTTTATTCTTAATTCAATTAAAAGCTTTAGTTTTAGTTTCGATATTTGCTTTCACAGTTTCTTATGTTTTGTTCTTTATCGTTAACAAAATCACTCCTTTAAGAGTTACTGAAGAAAGAGAAGAACTTGGATTAGACATCTCTCAACACGGAGAATACTTGTAAGACTCAATTTCCAAATACAAAAAAAAACACTCTAGATTCATTTCTAGAGTGTTTTTTTTTCATCAATTATCTATCCAAAATATATGATGTCTTTAACAGAAAGTAAGTCATTATATTCTTAAATTTATTATCCTTTTTACAATCCAATTTTTTTTTCAATCCACGCCATTTCTCATCTCTAAATCTTATTGTCCAGAATAATAATTATAACCAAAAAAATAATACTATTATGGAATTAGAAATTGAACAAATCAGAGACCAACAGAAAGAAACATGGAATAAATTTTCTCCCGGTTGGAAAAAATGGGACGAACTCACAATGGATTTCCTAAAACCAATGGGAGATGAAATAATTAAACTGCTCAACCCAAAAAGTGACGCTATCGTTCTGGATGTCGCTGCCGGCACCGGGGAACCTGGATTGACTATTGCTTCTCATTTAAACGGAGGAAAAGTCATTTCTACAGACTTAGCCGAAGGTATGCTCGAAGTAGCACAGGAAAACGCAAAAAAGAGGGGCATCAAGAATTTCGAAACTATCGTTTGTGATGTTTGTGAACTACCCTTTGAAGATAATACTTTTGATGCTGTTAGTTGTCGTTTCGGATTCATGTTCTTTCCTGATATGGAATTAGCTATAAAAGAAATGAAACGCGTCCTTAAACCCGGAGGCAAAATAGCAACTGCCGTTTGGAACATCCCGGATAAAAATTTCTGGATTACAGCAACTATGGGAACCATAAGTAAAAATATAGAAATAACTCCTCCTCCACCTGGAGCTCCCGGAATGTTTCGCTGCGCAAAAGAAGGTTTTATGACTGATTTATTCTCACAAGCTGGCCTAAAAAACGTTTCAGCAAAAGAAGTCACAGGAAAATTAAATTGCAAAACTACTGACGTTTATTGGAGCCTAATGAATGAGGTTGCCGCTCCCGTTGTTGCTGCGCTTAGTAAAGCCGATGAAGCATTAAAACAAAAAATAAAAACCGAAGTATATTCATTAGTGAATGAAAGATATCCTGAAGGCGCAGTTGCTATAGATTCCAGTGCACTTGTAATTTATGGAGAAAAATAGCACCTCAAAAAGAATCAAAATTAAATCAAACAACTCTTAAAACAACAAATCATAAACAAGCACATCGCTTAAAAAAGCAAACCATGACATCTATACAAATTACCTTAACCATACTTATTTTATTATTTATAGGAGGCATTCGTATCGCCCAAGAATATCAACGTGCAGTAGTGTTTAGACTTGGTCGTTTCAAAAACATAAAAGGTCCAGGGATTTATTGGATTATTCCTTTTATAGAGAGACAACAACGGGTAGACATTCGAACAAAAACTGTCGATCTGGAACAACAGGAAACCATTACAAAAGACAGCGTAACCATTAAGGTTAACGCCGTGCTTTGGTTTAAAATAACGAGTCCTGAAAATGCAATCATCAAAGTGGCAGACTATAACAAAGCCGTTTATCAATTTTCAGTTACTGCATTACGAAATATTATCGGGCAACATTCTCTTGATGAAGTATTGCGAGAAAGAGAACAAATCAATGGGACGCTTCAAAAAATTGTTGACTCGGCGACCGAGCCATGGGGAATTAAAATAGAGATGGTCGAAATGAAAGATGTCGAAATTCCAGAAGCAATGCAAAGAGCCATGGCACGTGAAGCAGAAGCCATAAGAGAAAAAAGAGCACGTATTGTAAAAGCGGAAGCCGAACTAGAAGCATCCATAAAACTAACCCAAGGAGCAAAAAAAATGGAAGAAAGCCCAATTGCACTCGAATTAAGACGTATGCAAATGCTGGCGGAAATAGGGATAGACAATAATACGACTACTGTAATCCTCATCCCATCAGACTTCACAAACGCCGCAAAAAGTCTAACAAAACTAGTCGATGAAAATAAATTGAACAAACCTTAAGCTATATGGAAACTCATGTTGTAAAAATATTAAAAGCATTTTACATCAACCACGATGTAAAATGCTTTGTAACAGAAAAACCCTCTGGGTACGATTTCATACCTGGGCAAGCTACTGATGTTTCCATAAACCTTCCTGAATGGGAGGATAAATTACGTCCTTTTACTTTTACTAATTTAAAGGAACAAAATTATCTCGAATTCATGATTAAGATTTACAAAGATCACGAAGGGGTTACTAATAAATTAGGTAGTATCAATGCGGGAAGCGAATTAATTCTCCATGATGTTTTTGGAGCTATTCAATACAAAGAAAAAGGAACTTTTATAGCAGGAGGAGCTGGTATTACCCCATTCATTTCCATCTTTCGTGATTTGTACAAAAAACAAGAAATACATGGAAACAAACTCATTTTTAGCAATAAAACAGCAGAAGATGTAATCATGCCCGAAGAATTACAAAAAATGCTGAAGAAAGACTTCTTAAACGTATTTACACGAGAAAATGTCATTGGTTTTCAAGAAAAAAGAATCGACCGAAATTTCCTAATTGACACCATTGCCGATTTCAGTCAAAACTTTTATGTATGCGGCCCCTCAGATTTTGTAAAAAACATTACAAACCATCTATTCGATCTTGGCGCAAATGTGGATACAGTAGTTTTTGAAAAATAATTTCCTTAGATTATTACAAAACAACAAAGCCATCACATATTGCGATGGCTTTATTGCTTCAATTATATTAAATCCTTTTATTTTTTAATCACATTTACTGCTTTCTGATTTTCTCCTTGACGAACTAAAACTAGGTATTCTCCAGCAGGTAAATCCTCACCAAACAGAATAGTTTTCTCATTGCTTTTTTCTATTCTTTTAATTAGTCTAGCTGACATATTATAAACTAAAACTTCCACTTTTTCATTACTTCCACTTGTTACTGCTAATGAAAACTGATAATTGGATGGATTAGGATAAGCAATAACATTAAATTCGACAATCTCATCAGCTGTATCCTCTATAAGTGTTTTACCTGTTCCCAAATGTTTCGCATTTGCAACTGGAGGCAAACAGTTATTGGTACATTTTCCTAAAAAATCCCCATGATTAAGATGCTCCTGCACCGCTGATTGATCAACGCAAATCTCCATACAAGGATTCTTAACACTTCCTGTTTTATGACAGAGAGTAACTTTCTCTACGCCGCTTTTACCCGCAAAACAACGTGCATCTTCAGCATCAACCCTAGCAGCCGATTCAACTGGTATTGTATAAGAACACACATTAGCATCTGTCACTGTTGCAACAAATCGTGCATCTGTAAGCAAAGTAGCACTAACAGAATAACTACCCCCCATCGATATATTCGCATTTGAAGTAGAAGTTGGCTGATTGTCACAACTATTGCCTGTTGTACTATTCGTATTAGCTCCGGGAATCCAAACTTCATCTCCCGAAGCATTGATATAATCACATATCAACTTACCATCTACTCGTTCTTTTATACGACCTGGCAATACAGTCTGTGGATTTACCATAGTAATGGAAACTTTGTAAGGTGCTTTTCCTCCTATCGGTTTTACAGTAATAGTTGCAGTATCACCACCCGAAAAACCAAAATAAAGATTTGGTTTATTGGTCGCAATTGTTGCCGATAAAGTAGAATTAATAATTATAATTGCTATTGATGACGAACCATTATAATTAGAATTACCTCCAAATATTGCAGTCGCTGTATAAGTTCCAGGAGCCGAAGGCGCTGTAGCAGAATTATAAGCTCCTGCACAATTTGTTCCAACATAATTAAAAGTAAACGGACTGGTAATATGATCTCCTTCGACACCAACAGCATACGCTGTTACCGCATGTGCAATATTATCAAAATTAAAGGTACCACCTCCTGTCACACTAACTGTTGTATTGGCTTTGCTTATCGCAATAGTAACACTTCCGCTCTGGTCGTTATAATTTGTCCCTCCGGTAAATGTCCAGTTGGCTGTTCCGCCGGGAACATTGGTAAATGAAGAACCAAGGTTCAAGGTACTGCCCGTTGCGGAAAGGTCTCCTGTAACTCCAACAGCTGAACCTGTTGCTCCATGTGCGGCAGCATCATAAACACCTGTATAACCGTTTACT
>Ga0207975_100320_pt1 | contig 28332 bp, 26 predicted proteins | sample LakWasMe91_HOW11_2_FD_183913 | JGI IMG/M metagenome (GOLD analysis project Ga0207975, IMG submission 183913) | Freshwater sediment methanotrophic microbial communities from Lake Washington under simulated oxygen tension - Sediment Metagenome... | ecosystem: Environmental > Aquatic > Freshwater >...
GATGTATGCCGACCACCTCGGTTCGGTGATCGCCACCGCGGACGCCGCCGGCAAGGTCAGCGCGTCGCTCACCTACGGCCCCTGGGGCGAGCCCGACACGAGCACGGGGCCGCGTTTTCGCTATACCGGCCAGCAGCTGCTCGGGCCGCTCAACCTGTACTACTACAAGGCGCGCATGTACTCGCCGGCGCTGGGGCGGTTTCTGCAGACCGATCCGGTTGGGGATGCGGCTGACATAAACCTTTACGCGTATGTCGCGAACGATCCCATAAATGCAACGGATCCGAACGGTGAGTGCCCTTGGTGCATTGGGGCAATAATTGGAGGCGGAATTGATCTTGGGTTTCAGCTCTATTCGAACGGCGGAGAGTTTTCTCAGGTCAACTGGACGAATGTTGGAATATCCGCCGGATTGGGAGCTGTGGGAAATATTGCAGGTGGGAAAGCAGCTGGATATTTATTAGGTAAGGCAAACAATATGACAAAGGGGAGAATAGGAGAGGCTGCTGCCGCCTTAAAGGGAATGGTGCATGGGCGAGTTCCCGTCGCTTTTCAGGTGAAACAAACGTTGAGTAAATCGCACACAATCGTAGATCAGGTGCAGGTTTCACTATTAAATGGAAAAAAACTTTTTGTTGAAGCGAAATTTGGAACGGGTACATTGACCACACCGCAAAGACTAGCATCTCGCGAACTGGACAACTATGTAGTAACAAGGACCTCGGCAGCAGAGGTGGCGGGGGCTGCCCGAATGGCAGGAAGTATTGCTGGCGGCACCGTGGGTTCCGCATCCAAATAAAATTTTTGGGAGATTATATGCCATCCACAGTGCAACTCCTTAAACATGAAATCGCCACTAATTTTAGTGTATATTTAGCTGAACGTGGATTCGAATTCGATGGACACCAAAATGATTTTTACCTCTATCGCCGAAGGGGAGAAAATCATCATGATTTAGTGGAAATTCAGATTGATAAATATCATCGCCCTAAATTTGTATTAAATTTCGGCAGGGTTGAAGCGAATGGAATTGTTGACGCATATGGCCAGCATCTTCCAGCACGCAAGGCACAGACGCATCATTTGCCGGTGAACGGAAGACTTTATCGGTGGCCATATACAAGATTTTGGTTTCGCATCAATACCTATTGGGGAATGGTTCCGGATGTTTCAGCAATAAGAGCCGAAATTTCCCGCATGGAAAGGGTATTTCAACAAGTTGAAAAGTGGTTCGTCAGCGATACGATCGGTCCAAATTTGGCTGTGTCGCACAATCCTGAGAATGAACCAGGAGTTCGAATAAAAGCAGCGACGTGAGATAGCCAATCTGAACTGAGATTCAACAGCGGATGAAATATTCCATAAAACTAGCATCGGTCGGTCCGCAAGAAGCGCAAGCGACCGAGAAGCTCGGAACCCTGCTACGGCCCGGGCGCGAAAGCGTGATCGATGGACTCAGGACAAGGTTCAGACCCAGGACAATGTTGCCAGCGCCGAGCGGCGCTGCACGCACAATGTCAAGACGGTGACCCGGCTGCCCAAACCCGGCTCTGCACTGCCTGCGCTGGCAAGCAGTTTTAGCTACGAATCGAAGTTCAACAAAATGCAGGACGCGACCGACGCGCGCGGCAAGCGTACCGATTACACCTACACGGCACAGGGCGAACCGTGGACCGTGGTCGAGCCGCCCGACGTAGCCGGGGCCAGGCCCACCACGACGCTCGGGTACTTGCCGTACAGCCCGGCCGGCTTCCCGCCGTTCTACCTTCTCGACACCGAAAAGCGCCTGATCACGGCTGCACGAGCGACAACCACGCGCCACACCTACGACACAACGAACCGCTATGCGCCGCAAACGACCGTCGTGGACGATGGCGGATTGAACCTGACCTCGCTCTACCTCTTCGACGGCGTCGGCAACCTGACCTTCGTCGACGGGCCGCGCCAGGACGTGACCGACACCACCGGCTACGGCTACGATCTCGAACGGCGTCTCGAGCGCACCAGCGACGCGCTGGGCGGCCTGGTCCGGTTCGCTTATGACCTTGACGGACGCCTGGTACGCACGGCTGCGCGTAGCGGCACCCAGTGGCTGCTTTCATGCCGCTACTATGGCCTCAGCGGCAAGCTGAAACACGCCTGGGGACCGCTGACTGCCGCATCCGAAGTCTGCCCGGCACCGGTGGCGCCAGTGCCTCTCACCGACTACGCCTACGACGAGCTCGACCGCCCGCAGCGCGTGACCGTGCACCTGCCCGCAGCCGAGGGCGGCAACCGGGTCGCCGAAACCGACTACTTCGGCGACGGCAGCGTGCGCGCGCAACGGCGCGCGGTCGGCACGGGGCTGGCGCAGACCTACGCCGCCTACACCTACCAACGAAACGGGCAGGTCGCCACGGTACGCGATGCCAACAACAACGTAACGACCTTCACATACGACGGCCACGGCCGGCGCGAGAAGACGATTTTCCCCGACAAGGAAAACGGCGCCACGGCATCGGCGAGCGACTTCGAACAATACGGTTACGACGCCAACGGCAACCTGACAACGCTGCGCAAGCGCGATGGGAAGAGCGTCACCAACATCTACGACAACCTCAACCGGCTGACCGGGCGCATCTACCCATTGGCGGCGGACAACGTTTCCTATGGCCTGGACCTGCTCGGACGGCGCGTCGCCGCCAGCAGTGCAGGCCATGCCCTGAAATACGAGTTCGACAATGCAGGGCGGCTCGAAAGCGAGAGCGCCGGAACGCGCAAATTGTCCTACCAGTACGATGCCGCGGGCAACCGCACCCGCATCACCTGGCCGGACGGCTTTTTTGCCACCTATGGCTACGATGCGCTGAACCGGCCCACCGCGATCAAGGAGAAAGACGTCGTCAGCCTAGTTGCCGAGTACGGCTACGACGCGCTGTCGCGCCGCACAACGGTGCTGCTGGCTAACGCCACCAAGACCACCTACGGCTACGGCGCGCAGGGCGTGCTGGCCAGCCTGACGCACGACATGGCGGGCGCGGGCCAGGACCTGCGCTTCGACTACGGCGCCAACCAGGCGGGCGAAGTGGCCAATCACAGCTGGAACGGGCCCACCTGGCGCGGCGCGCGCAACGGCAGCCGCAGTGCCGTGGCGAACGGGCTGAACCAGTATACGAGCGTGGCCGGGGTGGTTTTGAAGCACGATGCCAACGGCAATCTTACCGGCGACGGCGCCTGGACCTATGGCTATGACCTGGACGACCAGTTGACGAGCGCGAGCGCAACCGGCGTGGCCGCCGCGCTCAAGTACGACGCGGCCGGACGCCTGCGCTCTACCGCGATCAACAACATCACCACCGAGCTGCTGTACGATGGCACCGACCTGGTGGCCGAATACGATCTGGCCGGCAAGCTGCTGCGCCGCTACGTGCATGGGCCGGGCATCGACGAGCCGGTCGTGTGGTACGACGGCGCAGGCGCCAGCAAGACCTGGATGTATGCCGACCACCTCGGTTCGGTGATCGCCACCGCGGACGCCGCCGGCAAGGTCAGCGCGTCGCTCACCTACGGCCCCTGGGGCGAGCCCGACACGAGCACGGGGCCGCGTTTTCGCTACACCGGCCAGCAGATGCTCGGGCCGCTCAACCTGTACTACTACAAGGCGCGCATGTACTCGCCGGCGCTGGGGCGGTTCCTGCAGACCGATCCGGTTGGGTATGCCGCTGATACGAACCGGTATGCATATGTGAGGAATAGGCCAACCGACGCAAACGATCCAAGCGGATTGGTCGCGGCGACCGTCTGGGATATCGCAAACCTGACGATCGGTGGAATCTCCTTTGCAACCAATATGAAAAATGGCAGCTATGGGTGGGCAAGCTTGGCAAGCGCAGGTTTCAAAGCATATCGTGCCGGAGCATCAGTTGGACAGTCCGGTCGCGTTGTAACGGATGTCGCCAATGTGGCCCGAATAGCAAATAGTACGGCACGTGCGGCAGATCCTGTTGCGAATGCGGCGCGAGAGGGGACGCGGATTCATAACCAAGTCAGTGATGCACTTGAAAGCGCCCAACTCTTAAGCAGCTCTGCAAATAATTACCTCAAGGGGGCAAATCGCATGACTGGTAAACAGCCGGACCTGACTTGGGGCGGAGCACCAGGGGTTTGGGCGGATTTGACCACGGTTGGCCAATGGGAGAGCCATGTAACGAAATACGGCAATCAGTTCGGAGAAGGTATTCCGTTGCTATATGAGCGAGGCGTCGGCCTTGCGAATGCGGCCCAACTACGGTCAGGTGCTGGGCTCGGCCTAACCGGCGCACAAATCTCGGGTGGTGGAAAATGAGCTACCACGTCGAGATCATTCGAACCAAGGCCGGCCAAATTGACGCATTGACACGAGATGAACTAGTGCAAGCAATCGCATCGATGGAAGGTCGACTTGCGCTAAGCGAAAACAATCGATCCGAAGTCCAAATATATAAGCCTGCGGACGGGCCGGCGAGCGAGGTCATGTACTTGGATGAGGGAAAGTTGTGGGTCAAAAATCCTAGTGCCTCCTTCTTGGCAACGATGATTGAGCTTGCAGAGAAGCTGAGCGCGCGGGTTCGTGGCGACGAATTTGAGACCTACCGATCCCCGGACGAGACATACGAGCACCCTGATGATCTCGAACTTATTAATGCAAGGAACATGACATTGCGAAGACTGATCCAAATTCATCAGCGAAGGAGTTGGATCGTTCGGGCATTAACCATCATTGGCTTTCTGACAACTGGACTGATTTACTATTTGATCAATTTGTAGCATGGCGAAGGCAGGAGATTTCATCCTCAAACCAGGCGCAACGGGCTCGACCTGAAGGCGGTCGAAGCGCGCAAGTTCTACGGCATCATCGCCCTGGCCACGGTCGGCGGCGCCGCGCTCAACTTCGCGCCGCTCGACCCGATCAAGGCGCTGCTGTGGTCGGCCCAGATCAACGGCGTGATCGCGGTGCCGGTCATGACGGTGATGATGATGCTGGCCCACAACGCCAAGATCATGGACGAGTACACCCTGTCGCGGCGCCACACCGTGATCGGCTGGTTCGGTGTGGCCGTGATGCTGGTGGCGGTGCTGGCGATGTTCGCCACGATGTAGGACGGCATGGCGCAGGATTATTTTTTCAAAACCGCACAAATCGCGTCAACAAAAACGGGGACTGCATCGTTTGAGTGGTACGTAGGATTTCTTACGGACCTGACATCGAGAGACTGAACATGAAAAAACTGATCGCCGCAATCATCACCGCCACTTTCGCCATGGGCACCGCCTTCGCCCAGGCACCGGCTGCCGCTCCTGAAGCCGCCGCAGCTCCTGCCGCCACGACAACGGTCAAGAAAGCCAAGTCGACCAAAAAAGCCAGCCACAAGCGTGTATCGCACAAGAAACACAAGAAGGCCGCAGCAGCAGCCTGATTCGCTTGAGTTGAACAAGGCCCGGACCACTTCACAGTGGGACCCGGCCTTTTTCCGTTTGGGGAAGGTGAATCGGGCAAGCGGGCCGGCCCCGGTCCTTACTTGAGCCAGCCGCGCCGGCGGAAGTACCAGAATGGCGCGATCGCGCTGGTGAGCATCAGCGCCAGCGCGAACGGGTAGCCGAGCGACCAGTCCAGCTCCGGGAACCAGCTGCGGAAGTTCATGCCGTAGATGCTGGCGATCAGGGTCGGCGGCAGGAAGGCAACCGACGCGACCGAGAAGATCTTGATGATCTTGTTCTGGTTGATGTTGATGAAACCGACGGTCGCATCCATCAGGAAGTTGATCTTGTCGAACAGGAAGGAGGTGTGACCGTCCAGCGATTCGATGTCGCGCAGGATCTGGCGCGCTTCTTCGAACTGCTCGGCGTTGAGCAGGCGTCCGCGCATCAGGAAGCTGACCGCGCGCCGCGTGTCCATCATGTTGCGCCGGATCCGTCCGTTCAGGTCTTCCTCGTGCGCGATCGCGTTCAGGGCCGCGGCCGCGTCCTGGTCGGTGAATTCCTTCTGCAGCACGCGCTCGCTGACGCCTTCCAGGTTCTGGTAGATGCCTTCGAGCGCATCGGCCGAATACTCGGCGTCGGTGGCGTACAGGTCGAGCAGCACGTCCATGTAGTCGGCGATCGAGCCGGGGCGCGAGCGGGCCCGCATGCGCACCAGGCGGAACACGGGCAGGTCGTCCGTGTGCACCGAAAACAGCATTTTCTTGGCCAGGATGAACGCCACCGTGACCACGCGCGAGGGGCCGTTGTCTTCTTCGAGCAGAAAGTCGGTGCGCAGGTGCAGGTCGCCGTTTTCCGCTTCGTAGTAGCGGGCCGACGCTTCGATGTCCTTGACTTCGTCTTCGCCCGGCAGGATCACGTCGTAGATCGTCTTGACCCAGGCGCGCTCGTCGTCGGTCGGGTCGGTCAGGTCAACCCAGACCGGCGCAACGTTCTCGAGGTCCTCGCGGCTCTCGATCGGTACCTGGTTGAGTCGGCCATTTTGTAATACGAATACGTTGATCATGCTGCACGCTCTCGGCCGGACGATGATGGGGACGCGGACCGGGCCGCATCAAAACAGCGCAAGTGTACCCGTTCGCCATTTGGCCGGCCACCCCGAAACGAAAATTTCGCTCAGCGCAGCTGTTTTTCGATGATTTTATCGATTTCAGGCACCGAGGTGGGCGGCGCTTCGGCCGGAGCGGCCTGTTTCGGGGCCTCGAAGCCGCGCGTGTCGTGGATCTTGATGACCCGGCTGGTGGGGTTCCCGGGTGCGCATTCGGTATTCGAAATGACGGTCTTGCCTTCGATGACGCACTTGCGCATGGCGCCATCGCCGCTGTCGCCGCCATGTCCGGCCACCGCCTTGCGCGCCGTGTCGAGCGCGTCGCGCGCGCCATCGGTGCCGGCGAGTCGGGCCCAGCCTTCGGCAAACACATTGCGCTCATGGCGCATCGAATAAATGGCCGCCATGGCCAGCGCCGCCAGCAAGGCCGACAAGATGGCCACCCAGTACAGGTTCAAGACGCCGCGCTGGCGATCGTTCATTGCGGTTCTCCCTGGCGTTGTGCACATTGCGCCTATGGTAACTCAGCCGAGTTCATGCGGTTCATTATCAGGTTGGTACGACGGGCCAGGTAGTTGGTGTCGCGGTGGCGGTCGTAGAAGCGCGGATTGGGCAGCATCACGGCCAGCTTGGCCGCCTGCCCCACAGTCAGGTTGGCCGCGGCGACCCGGAAGTAGTGGCGCGATGCCGCTTCCGCGCCGAACACGCCGCGCCCGTATTCAACCACGTTCAGGTAGATCTCGAGGATGCGCTGCTTTTCCATCACCGTCTCGAGCATGTAGGCGATCACCAGCTCCTGCCCCTTGCGCAGATAGCTGCGCGAGCCGGACAGGAACAGGTTCTTGGCCAGTTGCTGGGTGATGGTCGAACCGCCGCCCACCACCTTGTGCTTCTTGTTGTTCTTTTCGTAGGCTTTTTGCAGCGCTTCCCAGTCCACCCCGTCGTGCCCGGAGAAATTGGCGTCTTCCGAGGCGATCACCGCGCGCTTGAGGTGGTTCGAGATGCGGCTGTAGGGCACCCATTGCTGCTTGATGGCCGCATCCGGGTTCGTCTCCCTGAGCGCGGACAGCTGTTCGCGCATGAAGCTGGTCGAGGAGGGATTGAACCTGGTCCACCAGCAGATCTGCAGGAAGAAATACAGCTGCACCAGCAGCACCACGAGCAGTGGCCCCAGGAACAGCCACTTTATCCAGCCGCGCCCTGTCCCGGCCTTGCCGCCCTTGCGTGTCCTTGTCATGTTCTTATGCTCGGCTTGAACGCATTGCAGAGAGCAACGCCTGGGTCTCTGGCCGCACCCCGCGCCACACACGGAACGCTTCGGCCGCCTGTTCGACCAGCATCCCGAGGCCGTCTCGGGTGCGCGCGCCGTGCAGGGCGGCAAAGCGCATGAACACGGTCGGCTCGCTGCCGTACATCATGTCGAGCGCCAGCGTGGCGGGGCCGAAAGCGCTGGCCGGCACCGGCGGCATGGCCGCGGCCAAGCTGGCCGAGGTGGCGTTGATGACGATGTCGAACTCGCCCTCGATGGCGTCGAACCCGCAGGCGAGGACGGGTGCGCCGTGGCCGGCAAACCGCAGGGCCAGCTGATCGGCGGTGGCGCGGGTGCGGTTGGCGATCACGATCCGGGCCGGCGCTTCGTGCAGCAGCGGCAGGATCACGCCGCGCGCCGCACCGCCCGCCCCCAGCAGCAGCACGCGCTTGCCGGCCACCGCGACGAGCGCATTGCGCACGATGTCGTTGACCAGGCCCGCGCCGTCGGTGTTGTCGCCCAGGATTTGCGAGCCGGTAAAACTGAGGGTATTGACCGCGCCGGCGGCGCGCGCGCGCGCGCTCAGGGTGTGCGCCAGCGCCGCCGCTTCGAGCTTGAAGGGCACGGTCACGTTGGCGCCCTTGTAGCCTTGCGCGATCAGGGTGTGCACGCTGCCGGCGAAGCCGTCCAGCGGCGCCAGGCAGCGCTCGTAAACGAGGTCCTGCCCGGTCTGCCGCGCGAACGCGGCGTGGATCTCGGGCGATTTGCTGTGCGCGACCGGGTTGCCGATCACGCAATACCGGTCGCTCATGTGCCCCCTCCCTCGCGCAGGTCCGCTTCCATTTTCTCTTCGCGGGTGAACTTGAAGCGGGTGATGATCACCCACAGGTCGTCCTTGTCGGACGAGAGCATATTCGGCGGGAAGCGCCCGAACGGCGCGGCGCGCCGCACGATGGCCATCGCCGCCTTGTCGAGCGCTGTATTGCCCGAGCTCTTCTCGATGCGCACGCCGCCATCCTTCATGTAGATCGTGCCGTCCTGGAAAATCGGGATATACAGCACCAGTTCACCATACAACTTGCGGCCGTCCTTCTGGGGGAAGTTCAGGGTGCCGATTTCCTCGACCCGCTTTTGCATGGTCTTGTAATACATCGCATAGCCGACTTCGCGCGTGCTCGGCGTGATGAAGGTCTTGCGCGGACGCTTGTTCTGGTCGTTGATCGTGTTCGTGACTTCGGCGGTCATGCGCGCGATCGCGCGGCTCGACTCGAGCAGGTCGGCCCCGGTGCGGTTCGGGTCCGGCTTGTCCTTCTCGGTCACCGGCGCCACGTTGAAGTTCGAATCGCGCGCGCGCGTCAGCAGGTTCTCCTGCATCCGTTCCAGTTCGGCGATGCGGCGCTGGGTGGCCTTGACGCTCTCGCCGGTCTCCATCTTGCGCATGTCCGGCAAGGGCGACCTGGCGCGTCCGTCGTCGGCATTGCCGCCGCCGTCGAGGTTGGCCTGGGCCAGCGCCTCGGCCTTGATCGGCGCCTTCGCGTGCTTGGCGTTGACCAGGATGACCTCCAGCCCGGGGTCGGCCGGCTGCAGCCGGAAGGCGTCGGGCGCGACGAAGCGCACCGCCAGCAGGGCCGCATGCGCAAGCACGGATACGGCCAGTGCGACCATCAGGGAGCGGTTTTCTTGGGAATACTTCACGCGATACCGGGCTTCGAGTCTGTTGAATCAGAGAATGGTGAATTCTACGGCAAAGGGCAAGGCAGGGTGGACAGCTTTTTTCGCCCCCACCCCGCCCTGTCACAGCGCTTTACGGTTCCGGGGTGATGACGGCCACCGCGCCTTCGGCTTCCACCGCTTCGGCGGCGGCGGCCTCGCCGCTGTCGGCCACCACTTCCTCGTCCTCTTCAAACTCGAGGTCGGCATCGGGGGAAATCGCCTCGGCCGCCGGAATTTCCAGCAGGCGGGTCTCGATCGTCAGGTCCACCTCGTCCCAGCGCAGGATGTCGAGCCGGACCTGGGCGCCACGCGCCACCTGCGGCATGCCTGGCAGGCGCACGATCAGCGGAATGTCGACCAGACGCAACACCTCGTCCTTGAGCACCACGGCATCGACCTGGCGTGCGTTTTCCTGGCCCAGCCAGCGCAGGCACCAGTAACGCTCCATGTTCTGCTGATGGTCGTTGTAGGCGGCGTAGGCCGCGTCGAAGGCAGAGACGATCGCGAACAGGGCCGCGTCGCGCGGCTTGAAGGGCGCCACCAGCGGTGCGGCCACGCCTTTTTCGGCGCAGGCCAGGATCTGCCACTGGTTCACCAGGTCGGTGTAGCGGCGCAGCGGCGAGGTGCTCCATGCGTACTGGTCCACGCCCAGGCCCTGGTGCGGGGCGGCGTGGGTGACCATGCGCACCTGCATCTTGGCGGCCCAGCCGGCGCCGCTGCCCGCTCCCTGCGAGCGGTAGATGCCGGGCACGCCGGTGTCGTGCATCAGCTTGCCCCAGGTGCTGTTGGCGAAGATCATCAGCTCGGCGACGATCTTGTCGACCGGGGCGCCGCGCTTGCGCCGCAGCACCGACACCACGTCGTTCTCGACATAGAAATTGAAATCGACGCGGTTGTTCTGCTCGGGCTTGAGGCCGAATTCCTCGCGTTTTTTCATGCGCCCGGCTTCGAGCTGCCGGGCCCACTGCCACAGCAGCGCCAGCTCGCTCTTGTGCGGGTACTCGCCGGCCCCGCTGGCAAGCGTCTCTTCGTTGACCAGCTCGTCGAGGTCGTTGTGGCGCAAGTTGCTCTTGACCGGCACCAGTTCGGCCCGCGTTTCGGTCGACAGCACGCTCCAGCCGTTCGGGTCGAGCGTGGCGTACAGCGACAGCGCCGGGCAGGTCTTGCCTTCGGCCAGGGTGAAGGCGGCGACGATCTCGTCGGGCAGCATGGTGATTTTGTCACCCGGCATGTAGACGGTGGACATGCGCGCGCGCGCCAGCTTGTCGAGCACGTCGTCGGGGCGGATGCCCAGCGCGGGCGCGGCGATGTGGATGCCGACCCGCAGCGTGCCGTCTTCCAGCGTGCGCACCGAGAATGCGTCGTCGATCTCGGTGGTGGTGACGTCGTCGATCGAGAACGCGGCCACGTCGGCCAGCGGCAATCCGGCTGGCGCCGCCGGCACCGGCACGCTCGGAAAGCCTGTGCCGCGCGGGAAGTTCTCGAACAGGAAGCGCGCCATGTGCAGGTCCTTGGGCGAGGCCACGCCGCCGGTGGCCAGCATCAGGCGCGGCGGCGTGGTGTGCAGTTCGTCGCAGGCCGCTTCGAGCGCCTTGAACTCGACGCTGTTTTTGTCGGGACGGAACAACAGTTGCAGCACCATCGGCTGCATCGCCGCCGGCAGGCGCCCGGCCTTGAGCTCTTCCACATAGGCGCCCTGCACCAGCGCCAGCTGTTTCTTCTTCTCGATGCCGGCCTGGGCCGCGCGCAAGGATGCTTCCGGCGCCGCCTTGTAGCGCCCGCGCCCCTTCTTGTAGAAATAGATCGGGGCGCCGTGCAGCGCCAGGATCAGCCCGGCCGCCTCGGGCGCCAGCGGCGCATGGCCGAAATATTCGGCGCCCAGCTCGGCAAAACCGAACTCCTCCTGGCCCGCCACTTCCCACAGGAACTCGAGATCGACCTCGGCGGCAATCGCCTTGGCCGCCTCCAGCAGCTCGGCCGGGTCCGGCTTCTCGTATTGCAGCAGGACGTCCTTGGCCTTGACCTTGGTGCGCTTGCCGCTTGGCATTTCAACCTGGTAAGCCTCGCCCGCCTGCGACAGCACGCTGCCGGCCCTGAAGTCGCCCGATTCTTCAAAAAATAGATTCATTGTTTCAATTCGTGTTCGTTAATGTGGTGGCCGCTGCCAGTTCCAGCACCGCGGGCAAGAATACCTCGGTGACCAGCAGCGTTCCCTGACGGCGGCGGTACAGGCAGCGCCGCGCATATAAAACCGGTTCCTGCAAGCTCGTCCCCAGCGCCGCGCACGCGCGCAGCATCAGGGGGTGGCCGGCGCGGATGCGGGCAAATTCAAGTACGCCGCGCCTGACCCGAGGGTCGTAAAACAGTGTGCTGCCGAGCGAACCTTCGCCCAGCGCGCTGAACAATGGCCAGTCCGACGCGCTGGCCGTGAGCGGCACCACGGTATGGGCGAACACCACGGGCCGTTCGTCGCAGCGCAGCACCACCTCACGCTCCCACACCCGCTGCGAGCGCACCAGCCCGATGGCGCGCGCTTCGTCCGGCAGGCACAAGGCGCTGCGCTGGTGCAGGCGCTGCACCCGGAACGCGGTGCTGTGCGCCATCAGGCGCGCCGTGAGCGAGCCGCCCGAGCCCAGCCATTGGCGCAGCGCGGCGGGCGCGTTGACGCCATTGACATGCCAGTGCCAGCGGGCCTGGCGCAGCGAAGCGCTGCTCACCTGGCCTGGTCCTGCGCGCAGAAGGCCAGCACCGCGTCGACATAGTCGGGAAACCCGGAGATCGCATGGTCGCCGCCGTCGATCACGTGCTGGCGCGCGCCGGCGTAGTAAGCGACCATGTCGCGGTAGTCGAGCACTTCGTCGCCGCTTGCCGCGATCAGGAAATAGCGTTCCGGCCGGGTGATGCGCGGCACCGCCAGTGCGGCCAGTTCGCCGATGTACTCGCGCTTGAACTCGAACGGCGCGTCGGAATGGTATGCGGTGCCGACCCCGACGTGCTTGTCGAGATCGGCGAGCGCGGTGACGGCCGGGTTGAGCAGCACCGCGCGGCAGCCGAGGCGTTCGGCCAGCCAGGTCGCGTAGTAGCCGCCCAGCGAGGAGCCGACGATGCACAGCTGGTCCGCGCTGTAGCGCTCGACCAGCGTGAGCGCCAGCGCCATCGCGGCCTTGGGCGAGGCCGGCAGCTGCGGGCAGATAAATTCTTCTGAACGGCCAAGCTCGCTCATGCGCTGGCCCATCACGCGCGCCTTGAACGAGCGCGGCGAGGAGCGAAAACCGTGCAGGTACAGGATCATCGCCCCAGCGCCTCGAGCAGTTTCTGGTGCACGCCGCCGAAGCCGCCGTTGCTCATGACCAGGATATGGTCGCCGGATTTGGCCGCGCCCACGATCGCCTGCACCAGGAAATCGATCTGGTCGAAGCTGTGCGCGATGCGGCCCAGCGGAGCGAGCGCGTCGGCCAGGCTCCAGCCCAGCGCCTGCTGGCTGCCGAAACCGAACACCAGGTCGGCATCCTTCAGGCTGCCCGGCAGGGCGTCTTTCATGGCGCCCAGCTTCATGGTGTTCGAGCGCGGCTCGAGCACGGCCAGGATGCGCCCGCTGGCGCCGGCGCCGCTGCCGATCTTCTGGCGCAGCCCGCCGACGGTGGTGGCGATCGCGGTCGGGTGGTGCGCGAAATCGTCATACACCGTGATGTTGTTGACCACGCCGCGCACTTCCATGCGCCGCTTGACGCTCTCGAAGCGCGAGAGCGACTCGGCCGCCTGCGCCACCGGCACCCCGACGTTGCGCGCCGCGGCGATCGCGGCCAGTGCATTGGAGCGGTTATGGCGACCGGTCAGGCCCCAGTTCACGCTGCCGGCCACCTCACCATTGAAGATTACGTCGAACGCGCCGCCCGGATGCTCCTGCAAAGTCCAGTTGACGCCGGCGCTGTTGCCGAAGGTTTCCAGTTCGCTCCAGCAGCCGCGTTTCATCACGCGCCCGAGCGAGGCCTCGTCGCCGTTGACGACCAGGCGCCCCACCCCCGGCACGGTGCGCACCAGGTGGTGGAACTGGGTCTCGATGGCGCCGATGTCGGGAAAGATGTCGGCGTGGTCGTATTCGAGGTTGTTGAGCACGGCGGTCTTGGCGTGGTAATGCACGAACTTGCTGCGCTTGTCGAAGAAGGCGGTGTCGTACTCGTCGGCCTCGATCACGAAAAAAACGGACTCGGCTGAACCGGACAGGCGCGCGGAAATGCCGAAATTCATCGGCACGCCGCCGATCAGGAAACCGGGCGAGTAGCCGGCGTCCTCCAGGATCCAGGCCAGCATCGCAGAGGTGGTGGTCTTGCCGTGGGTCCCGGCCACGGCCAGCACCCATTTGTTGCGCAGGATGTGTTCGCCGATCCATTGCGGGCCCGACATATAGGGCAGGCTGTGGTTGAGGATTTCCTCGACCAGCGGGTTGCCGCGCGAGACCACGTTGCCGATCACGTACAGGTCGGGATTGAGCTGGATCTGTTCCGGCCCGAAACCTTCGATCAGCTCGATGCCCTGGGCTTCGAGCTGGGTGCTCATCGGCGGATACACGTTGGCGTCGCAGCCGGTGACCTTGTGGCCTGCCTCTTTGGCGAGCACCGCGAGGCCGCCCATGAAGGTGCCGCAGATACCGAGAATATGAATATGCATGATGGGGGGAGCGCAGCCGGGATGCTGCCTGGCCTGCTTATAAAATGGCGAATACGCGATTTTAACCGACCCGATGCCATTTTCTGTTCCAGAGTATCATCTCATTGACCATGCCTACCCCGATTGATGATATCCAACAGCTGCGCGCGGAAATTGCAGCCGCCGCCGCGCGCATGATTGCCCAGGACGGCGCCGACTACGCCAGCGCCAAGCGCAAGGCGGCGCGCCAGGTCCTCGGCGACGATCAGATCGCCTCGCGCGTCATGCCCGACAACGAGCAGGTCGAGGACGAGGTGCGCAAATACCAGTCCCTGTTCCTGGGCGGGAGCCAGCCTGCGCGCCTGCATGCGCTGCGCATCATTGCGCTGCAGGTGATGGAGGCGCTGGCCCAGTTCTCGCCCTACATTACCGGGCCGGTGCTGAGCGGCAGCGCGGGCGAGCACGACGACATTCACCTGCAGCTGTTCGCCGACAGCGCCAAGGAAGTCGAAATTTTCCTGCTGAGCCACGACGTCGCCATCGACATTTCAGAGACGCCGCATTTCAAGGGCCGCCGCCACGAGCCGGTCGAGACTGTGAGTTTCCTGTGGCACAACGAGGGCATCCATGCCGAGTTGTATGAATTGAACGACCTGCGCGGCGCGCGCAAGCTGCGCGCCGATGGCCGCCTGCAGCGCGCCGACGCCGCCGCCCTGCGCGCCCTGATGAACAACGACCAGCCGGACCAGCCAACATGACAAAAAACAATCTGATCGCCTACGCCGTGGTCGCCCTGCTGTTCGGGGCCACCGGCGCCTATGTCGGCATCAACAAGAAGGAACCGGGCCCGCCCCTGACCACCACCATCGCGCCCACCGCAGGCGAGCCGCACGCGCCGGTGAGCGCCCTGTTCGCCCAGTCCATGAACGACGCCGGCGGCGCGCCGCAAGCCCTGTCCCAATGGAAGGGCAAGGCGCTGGTGGTCAATTTCTGGGCGCCGTGGTGCGCGCCCTGCGTCAAGGAGATGCCTGACCTTGACGCCCTGGCCACGGAAAACGCCGGCAAGAACCTCCAGGTGATCGGCATCGGCATCGATTCGCCGGCCAATATCGCCCAGTTCGCGAGCAAGTTCAAGATCTCGTATCCTTTATATGTGGCCGGCCTGAGCGGCACCGATCTGGCACGCCAGTTCGGCAACAGCGCCGGCGGCCTGCCATATACCGTACTCATCGGCGCCGACGGCCAGGTCAAGAAAACCTACATGGGCCTGCTCAAGTTCGACCAGCTCAAGGCCGATATGGCTGCCCTTGGCTTATGAGGGTGTAATTTTTTTCGCTTGCCAATGCCCGCAGTTAGCGGCAAAATGCGGGACTTTCGCGCGAATCTGTTCCTTCATACATGGTAAAAAAGCTCCTTCTGCTCAACGGCCCCAATCTCAATCTGCTGGGAACCCGTGAGCCTGAGGTGTACGGCAAGGCAACTTTGGCCGACATCGAACAGGCTGCAACAGCCCAGGCTGCCGCAGCTGGCGCGACGCTTTCCTGCTTCCAAAGCAACCATGAAGGCGCCCTGATCGACCGTATCCATGCCGCCAGGACCGAAGCGGTGGAAGCGATCGTGATCAACCCGGGCGGCCTGACCCACACCAGTGTCGCCCTGCGCGATGCGCTGGCCGGGGTGGCGATTCCGTTTATCGAGGTCCACATCTCGAATATCTACCAGCGTGAAGCGTTTCGCCATCACTCTTTTTTATCGGGCATCGCGCTCGGGACCATTTGCGGCCTTGGCGTGGACGGATATCGCCTTGCCATCGACTTTGTCACTAAAAAGCGTTAATCTACGGCATCTTCACGCATTATTCGCGGCTGCGCCTGTTTTTCGGGCGGCACCGCACTCTTAAAACACCAATAATTCCAAGGGGTTTCACATGGATCTAAGAAAACTGAAGACGTTGATCGACCTCGTCGCCGAATCGGATATCGCTGAACTTGAAGTGACCGAAGGCGAAAGCAAGGTCCGCATCGTCAAGTCATCCCCGGTCCCGCAAAACCAGGTCATGATGATGCAGCCGCAAGGCATGCACCAGCAGTATTCGGCGCCGTCCGCGCACGCGAGCGCCCCTGCGCCCGAGCCAGCCGTCGCCGTGGCTGCGGAGCCAACCGGCCACATCGTCAAGTCGCCGATGGTCGGCACCTTCTACCGCTCCTCCGCCCCGGGTTCGCCTGCGTTCGTCGAGGTCGGCTCGAGCATCAAGGAAGGCGATACCCTGTGCATCATCGAAGCGATGAAACTGCTCAATGAAATCGATTCCGACGTCGCCGGCGTCGTGACCAAGATCCTGGTCGAGAACGGCCAGCCGGTCGAATTCGGTCAACCCCTGTTCGTGATCGGCTAAGCGGCGCCATGCAAGCCTCGCGGTCCCCTTCGACCGCGATCGACCACGACCTTCATGTTGTTCCCGGCCCTGCCGCTACTCAAAGAAACACCGAACCTACCATGTTTGAAAAAATCCTCATTGCCAATCGCGGTGAAATCGCGCTGCGTATCCAGCGTGCCTGCCGCGAGATGGGTATCAAGACGGTTGTCGTGCACTCGGAGGCCGATAAAGACGCGAAATACGTGAAGCTGGCGGACGAATCGGTCTGCATCGGCCCGGCGCAATCGGCGCTGAGCTACCTGAACATGCCCGCCATTATCAGCGCGGCCGAAGTGACGGACGCCGAAGCGATCCATCCCGGCTACGGCTTCCTGTCGGAGAACGCCGACTTCGCCGAGCGCGTCGAGAAATCGGGCTTCGTCTTCATCGGGCCGCGTTCGGACTCGATCCGCCTGATGGGCGACAAGGTCTCGGCCAAGCAGGCCATGATCCGCGCCGGGGTGCCGTGCGTGCCCGGTTCCGAAGGCGCGCTGCCGGACGACCCGAAGGAAATCATCCAGACCGCGCGCAAGGTCGGCTACCCGGTCATCATCAAGGCCGCCGGCGGCGGCGGCGGGCGCGGCATGCGCGTGGTGCATACCGAAGCGGCGATCCTGAACGCGGTCGCCATGACCAAGACCGAAGCGGGCAGCGCGTTCGGCAATCCCGAAGTGTATATGGAGAAGTACCTGGAAAATCCGCGCCACGTGGAAATCCAGATCCTCGCCGACGAACACAAGAACGCGGTCTGGCTGGGCGAGCGCGACTGCTCGATGCAGCGCCGCCACCAGAAGGTGATCGAGGAAGCGCCGGCGCCGGGCATTCCGCGCAAGCTGATCGAAAAGATCGGCGACCGCTGCGCCGAAGCCTGCCGCAAGATCGGCTACCGCGGCGCGGGCACTTTCGAGTTCCTCTATGAGAATGGCGAGTTTTACTTCATTGAAATGAACACGCGTGTGCAGGTCGAGCATCCGGTGACGGAAATGATCACCGGCATCGACATCGTGCAAGAGCAGATCCGCATCGCCTGCGGCGAGAAACTGCGTTTCCGCCAGCGCGACATCATGCTGTCGGGCCACGCGATCGAATGCCGCATCAATGCCGAAGATCCGTTCAAGTTTACCCCGTCGCCGGGGCGCATTGTCAGCTGGCACGCGCCTGGCGGTCCGGGAATTCGCGTCGATTCGCACGCCTATGCCGGTTATTACGTTCCTCCCCACTACGATTCGATGGTCGGCAAGGTGATCTCCTACGGCGCCACGCGCGACCAGGCGATCCGCCGCATGCAAATTGCGCTGTCGGAAATGGTCGTTGAGGGTATCCTGACGAATATCCCGCTGCATCGCGAACTGATGATCGATGCGCGCTTTATCGAAGGCGGCACCAATATCCATTACCTGGAGCAGAAACTGGCCGACAAGCCGGACCTGCCGAAGGGACCGAGCATCGCCAGCAAATCGGAAACCAAGGCAGAGTCATGAGTTGGACTGAAGTCGTCATCGAGATCGCACGCGAGCACGCCGAGGCCCTGTCCGACGCGCTGATGGAAGCCGGCGCGCTCTCGGTGTCGGTGGAAGATGCGGATGAAGGCACCGAACAGGAAAAGCCGCTGTTCGGCGAACCCGGCATGGAACCGGCCGAAGCGGCCTGGGAGCACAGCCGGGTAGTCGCCCTGACCGATGTCGACGCCGACCAGGGCGCCATCGTCGCGCAGGCGGCAGCGGCCATCGGGCTGGCCACGGCGCCCGCCTTCGGCACACGCCCGGTGGCCGACGAGGACTGGGTGCGCCTGACGCAATCGCAGTTCGCGCCTATCCACATCGGCAAGAACATCTGGGTCGTGCCAAGCTGGCATGAAGCACCCGACCCGGACGGCCTGATCCTCGAACTCGACCCTGGCCTGGCGTTCGGCACCGGCAGCCACCCGACCACGCGCCTGTGCATGGAATGGCTGGAGGCCCATCCCGCCCCCGGCAAGACCGTGCTCGACTACGGCTGCGGCTCCGGCATCCTGGCCATGGTCGCCAAGAAGATGGGCGCGGGCGACGTGGCCGGGGTCGATATCGATCCGCAGGCGATCGAGTCGGCGCGCCAGAATGCGCAGCGCAACGGCTGCGAGATCGATTTTTATTTGCCGGACAGCTTCGCCGCGTCCGGCAAGGCGCAGCATGCGAGCGGCCGCTTCGACATCGTGGTCGCCAACATCCTGTCGAGCCCATTGAAGCTGATGGCGCCGATGCTGGCCGGACGCGTGGCGCCGGGCGGGGCACTGATCCTGTCGGGCGTGCTCGCGCGCCAGGCCGAGGAAGTGGCCGAAGCCTACGCGCCCTTCATCAAGCTCGGGGTGTGGGCCGAGCAGGACGGCTGGGTCGCCCTGCACGGCCGGCTCGGCAGCGACGCCGCGCCACCGGCGCGCGCGGCGCAAGAACAATAACGGCATGGCGTTCGCCACTCGCTGCCCCCACTGCGACACGGCTTTCAGGGTCGCTTCCGACCAGCTGAAGCTGCGTGGAGGCATAGTGCGCTGTGGCGCCTGCAACGAAGTGTTCGACGGCAACGCGACGCTGGTCGACCTGGACGCAGTCGTCGCGCAAGAGGCAAGCGCGCCGCAAGCGCCGCCCGAAACGCCTGAAGCATCGGCCAGCGCCGCGTTCGACGACGAGATCGCCGCTCTTGAAGCCGAACCTGCGGCCGGCAGCGAGCCTGTTTATACCCTCGAATTCGACACCGCCCTCGATCCGTTCGGCATCCTGCCCACGCCCGCCCCGAGCGAGCCGCAGGCCGACGCCGACGAGCAAGGCGAACCGGCCATCGACGCGAACATGGCGCCCGATCTCGAGCCGGAAGCGGCCGAACCGGACGCGGATGCCGACATGGCGGCTGACGCCAGCGCGGACACAGATGCTGACAGCTCCGGCGTGGACATCGACGGTGACGCCGCCAGTACGTCGTTCCCGCGCACGCGGGAGCCCAATTTCAGCGACGCCAGCGACACCGCCGACATCACGGAGAGCGCGCCCGAAGACCCGCTCGAAGCGCCCGGCGCAGCCTCCGGCGCCGCCCTGGAGCAGGACCTGAGCCCGGCATTAGAGCCAGAGCCAGAGCCAGAGCCGCAACCCGAACCCCTGCCGCAGCGCGCCTCCGCCGCCGGCCAGCAAGCGCGCGTGCCGAAAGCACCGCCGCCCGAGCCAGAGATGGACGAACCGGAGTTCGTGCGCCGCAGCCGCCGGCAAGAGAAAGCGAGCCGCAACCGCCGCATCCTGATGTCGGTCGGCTCGCTGCTGCTGCTGGCGACCCTGCTGGTCCAGGGCGTCACCACCTTCCGCAATGTGCTTGCCGCCCAATTCCCCCCACTCGCGCCGGTACTGGGCTCGGCCTGCGCGCTGCTTGGCTGCCGGGTCGAACTGCCGTCCCAGATCGAGGCGCTGAGCGTGGAAACGGGCGAACTGCAGGCGCTCGGCGCCGACACGTTCTCGCTCACCACCTTGCTGCGCAACCAGAGCCGCCTGGTCCAGGCCTGGCCCAGCCTCGAACTCGCACTCACCGATGCCAACGACAAGCCGCTGCTGCGGCGCGTGTTCAGCCCTGCCGAATACCTGCCGCCCGCCATCGCGCCGGCCAAGGGCTTCGCCGCGCGTTCAGAACAGCCGGTCAAACTGCATTTCGAACTCACGCAGCTCAAGGCGTCCGGCTATCGCATCGCCATTTTCTATCCATAAGAGCCCAATATGACCAAGACCACCCTGATCTGCGGATCGCTAGCATTCGACAAGATCATGCAGTTCAACGGGCGCTTTTCCGAATCGCTGCTGGCCGACCAGTTGCACAAGGTGAACGTCTCTTTCCTGGTCCCGACCCTGCGCACCGAATACGGCGGCTGTTCCGCGAACATCGCCTACAACCTGAACCTGCTGGGGGGCGACCCGCTGATCATGGCGACCATCGGCCAGGACGGCGGCGAATATCTCGAGCGTTTCGAACAGCTGGGCATCTCGACGCGTGCCATCCGCACCATTGGCAACGCCTACACCGCCCAGTGCTTCGTGACGGCCGACCTGGACAACAACCAGATCAACGCCTTCCATCCGGGCGCGATGGAGTTCGCGCACCAGAACAACGTGGCCGATTGCGGGCGCGTACGGGTGGCCATCATCGCGCCGGACGGGCGCGACGGCATGCTCAAGCACGCGCGCGACTGCGCCGCGCTTGGCGTGCCGTTCATGTTCGACCCGGGCCAGCAGCTGCCGCGCTTTAGCGGCGCCGAGCTGATCGAGTTCATCAACCAGGCCACCTACCTGGCCGCCAACGACTACGAATTCGAGATGCTGATGGACCGTACCGGCCTGACGCTGGCCGATATCGCGGACCGGCTCGAGGCGCTGATCGTCACGCGCGGCGAAAAGGGTTCGGAGATCTACGCCAACGGCATGCGCTTCGATATCGACTGCGTAAAGGCGTCGGCGGTGGTCGATCCGACCGGCTGCGGCGACGCATTTCGCGCCGGCCTGCTGTACGGGATCACCAACGACATGGATTGGCCGACCACCGGCCGCCTGGCCAGCGTGATGGGCGCCATCAAGATTGCGCACCAGGGCGGGCAGAACCACGCGGCCACGCCGGCCCAGATCGCGGACCGCTTCGAGGCGGCGTTCGGGTACCGCTACTGAGGCGGCAGCAGCGCGCGCGCCACGTCTTCGACGCTAAGCCCGGGCGCGGCCACCTGCAGCAGCTTGCGCTTGCTGGTGTGGCCGTGGGTGATGGTAATGGCGCTGCGCGGCACCGACAGGGCGCGCGCCAGGAACCGGATCAGGGCCTCGTTGGCCTTGCCCTCGATCGGCTGGGCCTGCAGCTTGAGCTTCAGGGCGTCGTCCAGCACCCCCATCACCTCCGTTTTTTTCGCATTCGGCGTGATCTGCACCGCCAGCCGCACGCCGCCGGCAAGCAGGGAACACCATGCGTGGCTCACCTGAAGCCGAACAGCATGCCCACGACGATCTGCGCGATCTGCAGCAGGATGAGCGCCACCAGCAGCGACAGGTCGAGGCCGCCGAGCAGCGGCACCACCCTGCGCAAGGGACGCAGCAGCGGGTCGTTGAGCGCCCGTACGAACGGCGCAAGCGGTGCGTGCGGGTTGATCCAGCTGAAGATCGCTTCGATGATCAGGAGGGCAATGAAGCCATAGATAATCCAGGTCAGGAAGCGGTACAAGCCGGCCTGCAGCACGACCTGTGCGGGCGCGCCGTCCAGGAACATGACCGAGGCCGACAGCAGCACCACCAGCAAGGCGCCGATCAGGCTGGCCCAGTCATAGCCCCCCACTCCCGGCACGACGCGGCGCAGCGGACGCACCAGCCAGTCCGACAGGGTGAAGGTAAACTGCGCGACCGAGGCCGGCGGACGCACTCGAATCGCCTGCATCCAGAAACGCAGCAACAGCACGGCGCCCAGTACGCTGGCGACGGCATCAACGATCAAGTGAACAATACTGAGCACGACGACTCCTTAAAAAAAAACCGCTGTGTGAAAGTCACACAGCGGTATTTTGCCTGATCCAGGCACAGCTGGCTATTACGGACGGCTGCTGGTCGGGAAAGGCCATGCTGCCGCTGGAGTCAGCACGGTTTTCGCCGCTGGCGCCGGCGCCGGTGCTGCCGCAGCGGCAGGTGCCGGTGCAGGAGCGGCTGGCTTAGGCGCTGCAACAACCTTCGGAGCTGCCGGCTTTTTCGGCGCGGCGGCTTTTTTCACAGCTGGCTTGGCCGCTGCCGGTGCTGCCGCAGGCTTTGCGGCTGGCTTGGCAACTGCCTTAAGCGGCTTTTTTACTGCTGGCTTAGCCGCCACCTTTGCTGCTGGCTTGGCTGCTGCTTTCGCTGCTGGCTTTGCTGCCGCTTTAGTTGCTGCTGGTTTCGCGACGGCCTTCTTTGCCACGGCCTTCTTCGCTGCCGGCTTGGCTGCTGCCTTCTTGGCCACTGGCTTGGCTGCTGCCTTCTTTACTGCTGGCTTGGCTGCTGCTTTCGCTGCCGGCTTCTTCGCTGCTGGCTTGGCTGCCGCTTTCTTGGCTGCTGGCTTAGCTGCTTTCTTGGCGACTGCTTTTTTCGCTACCGGCTTGGCTGCTGCCTTCTTGGCAACCGCTTTTTTCGCTGCTGGCTTGGCTGCTGCTTTCTTCGCTGCCGGCTTCGCTGCTGCCTTCTTGGCTACTGCCTTCTTCGCTGCTGGCTTGGCTGCTGCCTTGGCTGCGACTTTTTTCACTGCTGGCTTGGCCGCGGCTTTTTTCGCTGCTGGCTTGGCTGCTGCCTTCTTCGCTACTGGCTTGGCCGCTGCCTTTTTCACTGCTGGCTTGGCTGCTGCCTTCTTCGCTACTGGCTTGGCTGCTGCCTTTTTCGCTGCCGGCTTGGCTGCTGCCTTTTTCGCGGCTGGCTTCGCTGCTGCTTTCGCGGCTGGCTTGGCTGCAACTTTCTTCGCTGCTGGTTTAGCGGCAGCTTTCGCTGCCGGCTTCGCGGCAGCCGCTTTCGCGGCTGGCTTCTTTACTTCAGATTTCTTAGCGGCTGTTGCCATTTGGGTTCTCCTTCATCTGCGATGGGAAAAAATCACGCTACAAGATTAAAACCCGTCCGACCCGTAGTTGAAGGTCAGGCGAATTATTCATCGGCACAAACGTGATTTGTGTTTATGCTAATGAATTCGGCACCAGCTGAACTGCTGCAACTCCTCACGATCGCAGCACTTCAGCCATAGTCGTTGCCATCCACGGTCCGCCGGGATGGTAAGAATCTGAAATCAGAAACGACAAACTTGGTGTTCCAGTGCGCTGTTCACATCACCGACTTGCGCCAACCGCGAAAAGAAAAAGCCGCCATGCCTGAACAGGATCAGACAGTGCGGCTCGACTTTTGCGATAAATTTATGTGCATATCTGGTTGAATCAGCGTCCCATTTTGATCTGTTCGTTTGCGTCGCCAAGCGTTCGAAAAATTCGCTTTCACGTTTTCGCAAATTCAATCACGTAAAGTACACGAAAACCTTGTCTTCGCGCAACTGGCACGAAGCATTTTCGCATGCTTTTTTTTAATGGTCCGCACGCCATGCACATCGCGCGCGCTTTTTGCGCGCGCTTCTGGCGCTTATTCCCAGTTCAATGCACCACCCGTCTGGTACTCGGTCACGCGCGTCTCGAAGAAATTGCGCTCCTTTTTCAGGTCGATCATTTCGCTCATCCAGGGGAACGGATTTTCTTCGTTCGGGAACAGCGCGTCGAGTCCGATCTGGACCGCGCGCCGGTTCGCGATGAAGCGCAGGTAACCCTTGAACATGGTGGCGTTCAAACCGAGTACGCCGCGCGGCATGGTGTCTTCCGCGTACGCATATTCGAGGTCGACCGCCTTCAGGAAAAGCGTCTTGATCTCTTCGCGGAAAGCGGGGGTCCACAGCAGCGGATTTTCCATCTTGATCGTGTTGATCAGGTCGATCCCAAAATTGCAATGCATTGATTCGTCACGCAAAATGTACTGATACTGCTCTGCGGCGCCCATCATTTTGTTCTGCCGGCCGAGCGCCAGAATCTGCGTAAAGCCGACGTAAAAGAACAGTCCTTCCATCAGGCAGGCGAACACAATGAGCGACTTCAACAGCTTCTGATCGTTCTCCACGGTGCCCGTCGTGAACGCCGGATCGGTCAGGGTATTGATGAACGGGATCAGGAATTCGTCCTTGTCGCGGATCGATTTGACCTCGTTGTAGGCGTTGAAAATCTCCGCTTCATCGAGCCCGAGCGACTCCACGATGTACTGGTAAGCGTGGGTATGGATGGCCTCCTCGAACGCCTGACGCAGCAAATATTGGCGGCATTCGGGGGCCGTGATGTGGCGGTAAGTGCCGAGCACGATGTTGTTCGCGGCGAGCGAATCGGCGGTCACGAAGAAGCCCAGATTTCTTTTTACGAGACGACGCTCGTCATCGCTCAAACCGTTGGGATTTTTCCACAATTCGATGTCGCGCTGCATGTTGACCTCTTGCGGCATCCAGTGATTCGCGCAGCCGGCCAGGTATTTGTCCCACGCCCATTTGTACTTGAACGGCACCAGCTGGTTCACGTCGGTCTTGCCGTTGATGATGCGCTTGTCATCCGCGTTCACGCGCTTGCCGACCAGCGCGGCGTCGGGCGCCGGTTCCCGGGCCCCGGCCTGCTGGAGTTCAGCGCCCATCGGCAGCGGCGCGCGCCCGCTTGGCGCGCTTGGTGTTTCTTCGTCCCATGACAACATAAAAGGTTTCCTCAATTGGTTCCAACCGAAGCGTCCGGCGGCGCCGGACGCTTCACGCCCTGCCGCTTTATTGGCAGGCTTCGCATTCTTCAAAGCCGTCGTCGCCCGGACGCAGGTAGCAGGCGGCGCCGTCCGCCTCGGCGCTGGCCGCAGCCGCGCTGGCCGCCGCGCTCAGCGCGCTGGCCGACATGCCGCCATCGACCGCCACCGCGTTGAGCGCGCCGGTCCTGGAGGTCGACTTCTCCATGTGCGTGGCCGCGATGGTGCGCAGGTAGTAGGTCGTCTTCAGGCCGCGCAGCCATGCCAGCTTGTAGGTCTCGTCGAGCTTCTTGCCGGACGCGCCAGCCATGTAGATGTTGAGCGACTGGGCCTGGTCGATCCACTTCTGGCGGCGCGATGCGGCTTCCACCAGCCAGCTTGGCGAGACCTCGAACGCTGTTGCGTAAATGTCACGCAGGTCCTGCGGGATGCGGTCGATCTTCGAGAGCGAACCGTCGAAGTACTTCAGGTCCGCGATCATCACTTCGTCCCACAGGTCGCGTGCCTTGAGGTCGCGCACCAGGTAGGAATTGATCTCGGTGAATTCGCCCGACAGGTTCGACTTCACGTACAGGTTCTGGTAGGTCGGCTCGATACAGGCCGACACCCCGATGATGTTCGAGATGGTCGCGGTCGGGGCGATCGCCACGCAGTTCGAGTTACGCATGCCGAACTGCCTGACGCGCTCGCGCACCACGTTCCAGTCCATCGCTTCGGAGCCGTCGACCTCGAGGTAGCCGCCGCGTTCCTGGCCAAGCAGCTTGACCGAATCCTGCGGCAGGATGCCGCGGTCCCACAGCGAGCCGCTGTACGACTCGTAGCGGCCGCGCTCTTCGGCCAGCTCGGTCGAGGCCAGGTAGGCGTAGTAGCACACCGTTTCCATCGAGCGGTCGGCGAATTCGACCGCCGCGTTCGAGGCATACGGCATGCGCATCATGTGCAGGCAGTCCTGGAAACCCATGATCCCCAGTCCGACCGGACGGTGGCGCATGTTCGAATTCCTGGCCTTGTCGACCGCGTAGTAGTTGATGTCGATCACATTGTCGAGCATGCGCATGGCGGTACGCACCGTCTTTTGCAGCTTGATCTGGTCCAGCTTGCCCTCTTTCATGTGCGCCGGCAGGTTGACCGAACCGAGGTTGCAGACCGCGATTTCCGAGTCGTTGGTGTTGAGGGTGATCTCGGTGCACAGGTTCGAGCTGTGCACCACGCCCACATGCTGCTGCGGGCTGCGGATGTTGCAAGGGTCCTTGAACGTGATCCACGGATGGCCGGTTTCGAACAGCATCGAGAGCATCTTGCGCCACAGGTCGAGCGCGGCGACCTTCTTGTAGACGCGCATCTCGCCGGCGGCCGCCTTGGCTTCGTAGCCGAGATAGGCCTGTTCGAAGGCGCGTCCGACCTTGTCGTGCAGGTCGGGCGTCTCGGAAGGCGAGAACAGGCTCCAGTCGCCTTTTTCCATTACGCGCTTCATGAACAGGTCGGGAATCCAGTTGGCCGTGTTCATGTCGTGGGTGCGGCGGCGGTCGTCGCCGGTGTTCTTGCGCAGGTCGAGGAACTCCTCGATGTCCAGGTGCCAGGTCTCGAGGTAGGCGCACACCGCGCCCTTGCGCTTGCCGCCCTGGTTGACCGCGACTGCCGTGTCGTTGACCACTTTCAGGAACGGCACCACGCCTTGCGACTTGCCGTTGGTGCCCTTGATGTGGGCGCCCAGGGCGCGCACCGGGGTCCAGTCGTTGCCCAGGCCGCCGGCGAACTTGGCCAGCAGCGCGTTTTCCTTGATCGCTTCGTAGATGCCTTCGAGGTCGTCCGAGACGGTCGTCAGGTAGCACGAGGACAGCTGCGAGCGCAGGGTGCCCGAGTTGAACAGGGTCGGCGTCGAGCTCATGAAGTCGAAGGTGGACATCAGGTTGTAGAACTCGATGGCGCGCGCTTCGCGGTTATCCTCGCGCAGCGACAGGCCCATCGCCACCCGCATGAAGAACGCCTGCGGCATTTCGATGCGCACTTCGCGCACGTGCAGGAAGTATCGGTCGTACAGGGTCTGCAGGCCAATGTAGCCGAACTGCAGGTCGCGGTCGGCCACCAGTGCGCGCGCCAGCTTGGCCAGGTCGAACTTGGCCAGCTCGGTGTCGAGCAGTTCGTTCTCGATGCCCTTGGCGATATATTGCGGGAAGTACTCTATATAGTGTGCGGCCGCTTTTGCCTGCGGCACTTCCTGCCCGAACACTTCCTTGCGGATCGTGTGCAGCAGGATGCGAGCCGTGACCTGGCTGTACGCGGGGTCCTTTTCCATCAGGGCGCGGGCAGCCAGGATGGCTGACTTGTGCAGCTCTTCGACCGGCACGCCGTCGTACAGGTTCCTGACCGTCTCGGACAGGATGGCGTCGGCGTCGACGTGTTTTTCCAGGCCGACGCAGGCCGCGCCGATCAGGTCGCGCACCTCGTTCATGTCGAGCAGGCGGCGCGCGCCGTTTTCGAGCACGTGGATCTGCGGCGTGGCGATCTCGGTGGAAACGCCTTGCGCCTCCTTCTGCTGGCGGCGCTCTTCCATGTGCTTGGCGCGGTACAGCACGTAGGCGCGCGCGACATCGTGCTCGCCCGAGCGCATCAGCGACAGTTCGACCTGGTCCTGCACGTCCTCGATATGGAAGGTGCCGCCGCCAGGCTGACGGCGCACCAGCGCCGCGACCACGTTGCCGGTGAGCTGCTCGACCAGTTCGCGCACGCGCGCCGAGGCCGCGCCCTGCCCGCCGGTGACGGCGAGGAAGGCCTTGGTGACCGCGATCGCGATCTTGGACGGCTCGAACGCCACGACTGCGCCGTTGCGGCGGATGATGCGGTAGTCGCCGTTCGCGGCGATGGCGGCCGCGCTGTTTTGAGCCGCGGGAAGCGTCGATCCTGGGGTGACCTGCTGCTGATTGATGGACGTGTCTTGTGAAGTTTGCATTGAGCCTCCAGGAACGGCATGCAGTCGTGCTGCCGCCGATTGTTATCAGGTGGACCGGCCGGTTGGGACAGTCCGTCTACATATGAAAAAGCAAAAAAATACCCACCGGCCTGGGTCACAGGCTGGCATAACGACGTCAAATCTGGATGGATAACGTTTGTTCGAGGCCTTTTCCGCGTTGCTGGGCGGGCGAAGAACGGTTTTAGGTGAAGATCCCGGGTACCACTACATCTAGTGAAGAGCTTTAAGATGGCACTAATTGTAGTACCTGACCGGGCACCTTGCAATAGATTTTCGGGAGAACCTTGTCAAATTATTTGCATTTTTTCTCAGTTGCAGCCTTGACTTTGATCAAGGGCGGACGCGAAGCGCGGCGCGCGGTAAGCGGGCACTAACACTGCATTATTTTCATGCAGGTTTGGAACGCGCAAGGGCCCGATCTGGAACGCCGGCGGCGTTCCACATCGATATTGCGCTGGCGAGAAAGCAACAAAATCTGGGAACACCGCGTCAAGGTTC
>Ga0207975_100325_pt1 | contig 28060 bp, 19 predicted proteins | sample LakWasMe91_HOW11_2_FD_183913 | JGI IMG/M metagenome (GOLD analysis project Ga0207975, IMG submission 183913) | Freshwater sediment methanotrophic microbial communities from Lake Washington under simulated oxygen tension - Sediment Metagenome... | ecosystem: Environmental > Aquatic > Freshwater >...
CCAGGGCGGGTATGATTAGCGTCCTGCGTTACGCAGATGCGGACACTCCGCAAGCCCGTCCGGCCACACAGCCGGCCAACATCCATCTGCCCGTAGCTCAACTGGATAGAGCAATAGCCTTCTAAGCAAGTGCAATCCGAATTTCTTGAATTTTTTAGACCGAAAAAATCATTACAAATCAACAACTTACAGATTTAAGTTAAAGTTGAATTTGTCAAACTTTCGCAGCTTTTTGCACTTTCCGGAGAGATTTTTGTGAGATGAAACTGTTGCCAAGACAGTTGCGACAGGAATTCTGGGCTGACACTGCTCCCGTTTAGAATCGACACACCAGCCAGTAGCTCATCCGGATAGAGCAACGTCCTTCTAAGACGTGGGTAGGGGGTTCGAGTCCCTCCTGGCTGGCCAACCAAACCTCTGCATGGACTCTTCCATCATCCTCGCCGATTTGCGTGAACAGTTTGGAGCCCGAAAGGCCGTGCTTTACGCCGAGGAGTTGGCCATAGCGTTGCACCGGACCACCAGCGCTATCTACACCCTTAAATCACGCGGCACCTTGCCGGTGCCCTGCTTCAAAGTGGGCGGACGCTTGGCCGTGTCGATCTATGACGTAGCGGATTGGCTTGCGGGAAACACACCAAAAACAGCGCGCTCGAAGCCGCAGAAGGAAGCGGAAGTTCCAGTTCCCGAGCCGAAGAGACACAGGGCGGACATGTCCGGCTTCCTCTTGCAGGTACATGCCCAACGGAAGTTTCTCGCCGACCTCGAAGTGGCTATTCAGCACCAGCTCGAACAAGAGGGCGCTAGCCCAGTCCACACCGTTAGTCTGGCTGTTTTTGATGACCAACCAGACCTATTTTTTGTCGAGGCCAGCGGGCTTGTCCTAACTTATGGTCCCGATGAAGAAGCTGAGCCGCAAGGCGATGAGGTGGATTTAGAGTGGCTAACGTGGACTGCTGCTTTGGCAAAGCCCTGGAAAAGTGAAGTTATCCGCATGGAGTGGTTACGCCGTGCAGAGGCAGTTGCACCGGGAACCGCCGCCCGTGTGGAAGATGAGCGCGTGGCTATCCTTCAACGCATCTAGTCGGGGATCAGACCGTCGATAGAGATAGTCTCAGGCACTTCGAGTGCCGCGTATCCCCCGTCCAGAAAGCGGCACACCTGCACCGCAACCAGTTCTGGGGGTAGCCCCTTGTCCATCAGAGCGGGTAACTCGCGAAAAACCCACGTAGCCTTGCTCACGATGTTCGGGTACCTGGCATACAGCAATACACCTTCTGCTGTCGCAAAAGCCTCCAAACACCGTTGCTCCGTTGCAGGCCCCAGCAACAGGAAGTCGGCACGCGCACGGGGGGAAAGAGACATGGGGAAGGGCCGCTCGGACAACTACCACGAATGGTACCTGCACTACGCGTTTGTGCCGCCCCCTATCGGTCAGTTATCCACCGGAAGCAGCTTGTCCAATGTTTGCCCAGCCGGGATGCCGCATGCTTGACACCAACGCACAAAGAGCAGCACGTCCACGAAGTTTTCACCTCTTTCGAGCTTAGAAACATAGGACTGGCCGACGCCCAGTGCTTCGGCCATTTGCACCTGCGTGAGGCCACCTTTGACTCGCACGTCCTTCAATAGGGCGCGCAACCCGGCGTAATCGGCGTGGTACAGGGATATAGACATACACCCATCTTTAAGTCGCCTCAGGAATAGTCGTAACGCGACTAATTGATGTACGATCCATGTCGATACCGGCACAGTGCCGCCATCATCTACGAGGACATCACTCATGAAAAATCTGGCAATCCTTGCCTTAGCCTTCGCGTTTTCTGCTTGTTCCACGCAGTCTGAGCCACCCACAGCGCCCTCTTTCTCCATTCACAACCCTGAGGCCTTCGGCAAGTCTCCGCCTGCCACTGACGACAATGGCGTTCCGCTCATAACGCCCTCCATGCCTGCATCCGCTTCGCACCGCACGCCGTGGTGGGAAGGCACTGGCCGCATGGCCGACTGATCCACCCCAGGAGGGGAAAGTCAAAAAGCATGCTAGAAATGGGCGCCATCGCGCTCTTTGCGCTGTTCTCATCTTCGGATGCGGGCGACAACTGAGACGAGAACAAGGCCCGCGCATCACCCGGGACTTCGGCAAGGACTGCTACCTGAACTCAGGCTGCCCCCCCCATTCACTTGCTCAAACGCCCACCCGTTTGCTAGGTTGGTGGCTCACTCACTTCAAGGAGCCACATGAAACCATCCCAACCCAGCAAAACTACCCACGCGCGCAATCGCCCCATCGACCAGAGGCGTCTAGCAAAAAGAACCATGCGCTATGCCGTGGACTACATGGATCACGCGCCAGTCTGGCAAGCGCCCATCTTCGCGCGGGGTCTGTTCAGGCCCACACAAAACGGCGCCCCGGCCCAGCCATTGGAAGTGCACTTCACCTCCAAGATTCAGGGCTCCCAGATGCACTACGTGGCGCGCAGCCCACAAGCGCTCAATATGACCGACCAGGCCGTGTACTTTCACCTGTGCCAGCTCATGGCACAGAGCAAGCACCTTTTAGCGCCCGGCCACGAGAACTATGCAGCCTTCAAGAAAGCGCTGGGGCTGAGCGGCATGTGGGCAAACTCCCCGCTGCCGGTGGTTCGCGTCAAGCCCGCAGACCTCGCCGCAGGCACTGGTCTGACCCGAACCGGCACCAACGCCAAGGCCATGCTGGCTTCCCTTGCCCGACTATCGTGCACCACCCTGCAACGCCAGACGTTCGAGGCAGGAGCCGTGGCAGAGGAAGGCCACAGCAGGTTCCTGGGTTTACTGTGCTTTGACACCGACGTATGGGTCGTCCTGAACCTCGAATCCGGGCTACACGCCCACCAACACGAGGGCGTGGCCTGGGTCAACATGCGCGAGCACCGCAGCCTGCCCAGCAAGCCTGCCAAGCGCCTGCATGCCTGGCTCACGGCCTGGGCCTCATTCAGGGAGCACAAGCTGGTAGCGCTCGACAAACTGCTGATCAATGTATGGGGCGAGCCGCCCGCAACGCCTGCCATCCGCAAAGACAGGATGCGCACGCTGCGCAAGGCCATTCAGGAGGTCGGCCAACTGGTGGGCTGGTCTTGCGCATTGAGTGAGGACGGGCGGCACCTGTTAGTGCGCAAGCCCCTGTTTGCGGGTACTGCCGCGCAGGCCGAGCACTCGACGCCCTCACCAGCCGCAAAGGAGGATTTGACTGCTGCTGTGCCTGCCGCTGCAACGCCCACCAAAGCCGCTGCAACGCCCACCGAAACTGCTGCAACGGCCACCCCGGTCGCTGCCACACCCACCGCCGATTCGCTGGAAGCCACGCCCAGCTTGGATTCTGATGAGCTTGTGTTCTCTCTCTAAGACCACCAAGGAGAGAGTAAGACGAACCATGGTGGTGTGGGGCGAAGCCCCGTCGCTACGATGAGCGCCGAGGCATCCCCCCCTGATGAAACGCCGCATCTTGGGGGATAAAACGTTACTAGCCAAGGATAGAGGGTGATATCAATTTGATGCCATGCTACGGCCATGGGCGTGGAGATCCCCTCGTTCTGCGCTCTGCCACCTGACATCCGGCAGCAGCGACATGAAAACTAGCTGGCATGAAAATCGCTTGACGTTCGGGGCGCGAAAAGCTACATTACCGGCATGAGTTTTTCGCTCTCCATTTCTACCTCACATTTCCCTCGCCAGACTACGTCTGCGCGCATACGGCCGCTCTAACGCGGCCAAACCTCACCCAGTTTCGCCGCTTCATTCCGCTTGCCAACGCAAGCGGGGGTTTAACCCATTTGGAGCACTTTCATGCGAACTTCTTCTCTGGCCAATCGCGGCCAAAACCCTGTCGTTTCGACACAAAAAAACACTCCCTCCGCTGGCCAATGCGTCTCAGCGGTAGCCGCTGACAAGACGCACACTGCGTTGACCCTCGATCCCTGCTGCGAAGAGTTCCCGCCGATGCGGCACGACGAATTCTTGGGGCTGAAAGCTAGCATCCAACGAAACGGTCAGCAAGAGCCCATCATCGTATGGAACGACCGCATTGTGGATGGCCGCCACCGGCTCAAAGCATGCCAAGAACTGGGCCTTGAACCAGTGTTCAAGCGATTGAGCTGCGACTACGCGCAGGCTGTCAGTGCGACCTTCGCCGCGAACATCAATCGCCGCCAATTAGGGACGGGACAGCTGGCTCTGCTGGCCGCGCAACTCGCAACCCGCAAGCCGGGCCAGACTAAAGCAGCCAAGCATGTTGGGGCCGTTCTTTCCCAAGCAGAAGCTGCGGCTTTGTTTGGCGTAACGCGAGATGCCGTCCAGAAGGCATGCCATCTGATCCTTGGTAATCACACTGCTCTGCTGGACAGTGTTCACAACGGCAGCATGACGCTCAATGAGGCCTATGTAACAGCTAAGACTGGCAAAACGGGCTTGCGAGCCAAGACGACAGAGAAAGAACGCGAGGCGCTGCATGTAGCTGCTGGCGTGAAGGAACGGCTAGGCGAAGAATCTCGTAACTTGCGCTTGGTCAAACAAGCGTCCACAAGTGCCAATAATTTGGCACTGCCTACCGGTGCACGCCATTCCATCGTTTTGGCTGATCCTCCCTGGGACTATGGCATGGCTGCTGACCGATCACACAGCAGAGTCATTCCGCACAATCAGTATCCGACGATGACCGTTGCGGCTATCTGTGACATGGGGGTCGAAGAGATTGCGGCGGACGATGCCATGCTTTTCATGTGGTGCCCGGCTTCATTGCTGCCCGACGGCCTCAAAGTCATGGCAGCCTGGGGGTTCGACTACTCCACGAACTGGGTATGGCACAAAAGCGGCGGCAAACTCAATTGCGGTGGTGGCACGGCGACCATCCATCACGAATTGCTATTGGTTGGCAAGCGTGGCGCGGGACTGACCATCCTGGACAAAAAGGCGAGGGAATCATCCGTTTTCAGCGCACCGGTAACAGTGCACAGCGCCAAACCCACCGTAGTGCATGAGCGATTGGAAGCACTGTACCCCGCCGTGAGCCGCATTGAGCTGTTCAGTCGCGCACAGCGCAAAGGCTGGACCATGTTTGGCAATCAGGTCGGTAATCTGACCGCAGAGAGGAAGGTTGCCTGAAATGAAGAGCCTCAATCCTGATATCCAGTTGCCCAAACCGCGTCGCCTCTTCTCGCTTGGGAAGAGACTGTTTTCACCCTCCTCAGTAACGAGCCGAGAATTGAACGCGCACGGCAAGCTGCACGCGGTAGGTAAGCCAGCCTTGCGCTTTGATGATGGCGCTGAGGAGCATTGGGTGCATGGTCGCTTGCAAAGCACGGAAGATAGCCCCGCTCTGTATGTCGCGGAATCGAATTCATGCAAAGTCAAGGTTGCCTCATGGAACGGGTGCAGCTTCCATGAGATCCTGGATCTCCGACCTAACACGCATGTTTGGTGCGAAGACGGATTCATTCATCGCGAGGGTGCTGCCGCCGTCATCAACTATGGCGAAGGAGATCAAGCATGTGATGAGTGGTGGCAACACGGCTTGCGACACCGTGATGGCGGTCCCGCAGTCATGTCGTTCGATGTCAACATGTGGTTCCAGCGAGGCTTAATGCACCGAGAAGATGGCCCAGCGCTCGATGTGGTGGATATCCCATACAGAATGCCCAGTCCCTACTGGAATAGCGGCTGGTTCTGGCAAGGCCGTCAAATGTTTAGATGGGGAAGGTTCAGCCCTCTCTTTGACTATGACACTGTTCCGGCCGACTTCATCCTGCGCGTATTGTCGTATGCCTATTTGCACTCAGGACACGCGGAAATCACCGAGGAAGCACTCGAAAAAGCCAGCACGCTTTTTCCAGGTCTCGCATTTCTGCTGGAAAACGCCGACAGCCTTGGCACCTCCGGTGAAGACATCTCTAAACACATCGGTAACGTTCTGTCGGGCGTCCAGACATCCGAAGCTTTCGCGCTGGATGGACTGCTGGACCTGGACTGAGAAAGTACCCGCTCAAAAAGGGAAGTTGTCCCCGCCAGTCGCGAAACACGCCCCCGAGGCGCGCCACCACGCATCTGCCAGGCACAACACCCCTTTGCCGCATGGCTCATCCCAAAACTGGCCAACACGGATCGTGATGGCCTAGGCTAGCCGCGCCTGCAATTTCCTTGGCTAGCTGCGCACGCTACTCCGATAAGATGTAACCAAAGAGTGGCGGGAAAAGAGCACGAACCCCATCGACAGGGCCAACTGTGCCTGCGCTCTGCCGCCGTTTGTTCATAAGTCTCCCGGAGACTACTAAGAGGGAGAGTTCATGGATGTCTTTGACCTGAGGCAGCAGGTAGTTGAGGACTACGCAAGTTTTGCGCGCTCCTTTACCCAAATACGTGCCGCCGACTTGAAGGCCCAGATAGACGCCATTTACGCCCAGGACAAATTCTGGCCTGAGCCGTTGCTCCAAATCACGCCTTACTATGAGCCCGGTGGCAATGTGGATGCTCTGGCGGCAGATGGATCCATAAATCCCACCACTGCTCAGATTTTTCGAATTCCTGATGCACCTGCGCAGCCGCTGAACCTTTACACACACCAGGTTCAGGCATTGACCGCCGCTAAGCATGGGCGCAGCTACGTCGTGACCACTGGCACTGGCTCGGGCAAATCACTGTGTTTTTTCATACCCGTCATTGACGCCATCCTGCGCGCCAAGAAGACCGACAGCACCGAGCGCACGCGCGCCATCATCGTGTACCCGATGAACGCACTGGCCAACAGCCAGATGGAGGAGCTGGACAAGTTTCTCAAACACCTCGCTCCCGCACAGCCCATCACTTTTGCGCGCTATACGGGCCAGGAGGGGGAGGAAGCCCGCCGCGATGTCGCATTGAACCCGCCCGACATCTTGCTGACCAACTTCATGATGCTGGAATACCTGATGACACGTCAGGATGAGACAGATCGGAAGGTCATCGGCCACTGCCAGAACTTGCAGTTCTTGGTGCTCGACGAGCTGCACACTTACCGTGGCCGCCAGGGTGCAGACGTTGCGCTGTTGGTGCGCCGCATACGGGCATTGCTGGCACCAAGCGGATTGCAGTGCATTGGCACGTCCGCCACCATGGCCAGCGGTTCTGATGAAGACCGCCGTTCCGCCGTGGCCAAAGTCGCCAGCAAGTTGTTTGGCACGGCTGTGCTGCCGTCGGACGTGATTGGCGAGACGCTGATTCGCGCCACATCACCTGAACTTCACTCAGGCACGGTGTTGGGGCCGCTCGTGCGAGTGGTCAACAATGGCGTATCCGCCACCATCACGGATGCCGAGCTGGCAGAGCACCCGCTGGCCATATGGATTGAAACCCGCCTTGGCATTACCTGGGAAGGTGCCAAATGGGTCCGTGCCAGACCCCAAACGCTGCAAACCGCCACGCAATGGCTGTCAGACGATACCGGTCAGCCGTTAGACAAATGTGCGGAGCTGTTGCGCAATTTCCTGCTCATTTCCTCGATGGCCGAGGAAGACCGCCTTGCGGGTCACAACAGCGGCAAGCGCGGCTTCTTTGCCTTCAAGCTGCACCAGTTCATATCCGGTGCCGGTTCCGCATACGCCACCATTGACCCGGCGGGTACCCGCACGGTAACCGTCAACGCCCAGCAATACCTGCCGAGCGCCCCTGAAAAGCGACTCTACCCCGTTCACTTCTGTCGCGATTGCGGGCAAGAATACCACCCAGTCTTTTTGCAACAAGACGGCGGCCATACCGTTCTGCCGCGCGAAATCGACGATGTGCCACCCAAATTGGACCGCGATGCCGAGGAACAGGCGCCTGACCGACCAAAGTATGGCTTTTTGATGCCAGAGCCCACGGATGGGTCGTTAGATTTTTCCGGGAACGACGAGGACTATCCGGACTCTTGGCTGGAAGAGGACAAGCACGGAACCATCCGTCTCAAAGCGGATGCTCGCAAGAATCGAGCGGAACGCATTGCTGTTGATCCCACGGGCCGTGTGGGTGCGGGTACTTATGCGTGGTTCATGCCTGGCAAATTCCGCTTTTGTTTGATGTGCAAGGCAGTCCATTCAGCACAGGGCAAAGACAACAACAGATTGGCCGCGCTGTCATCCGAAGGACGATCTTCGGCCACCACGCTGTTGACCCATTCGGTGTTGCGCTGGATGCACTCGCAGGAGGCCATACCTGCAACCAGGCGCAAGATGCTGGGGTTCAGTGATAACCGCCAAGATGCGGCCTTGCAGGCAGGGCACTTCAACGACTTTTTATTTGTGAGTCTGTTTCGCTCGGCTTTCCTCGGTGCCGTGCGCGCAGCGGGGCCGGAAGGATTGTCTGCCGACCGCTTAGGGCAAGCTGTCTTCAAGTCGTTGGGCTTCGATAGACCAGGCGCTCAGGGTTTGCGCGAAGAATGGCTGATGGACCCTGAGTTGGAAGGGGCCAACTTCATTAACGCGCAAAAAGCCATGCGCCAAGTGCTGGCCTATCGCGCATGGTTCGACCAGCGTAAGGGCTGGCGTTTTACCAACCCGAACCTCGAACAGCTCGCACTTGTGCGCGTGGAGTACGTGGGTCTTGACGACTTGTGTGCCAATGAGGCCCGCTTTGCCGATGCTCCGCAGCTTTTGAAAGGCGCCTCTCCGCAGATCCGCAAGAACGTCTACCGCATCATTCTGGATGCTATGCGCCAAGCGCTTGCATTGGACCCCGAAGTACTGGACCCGTCCGAGCAAGACACATTGCGGGGACGCTCGATAAATACGCTTCGCGCCCCATGGGGCTTTGGTCGTGAAGAGCAGCTGCGCAGCGCCCGCTACCTGATGTTGACGCCGCCAGCCCGCCGCGACAACTCAATGGCCGACGAAGACAAGCTCTTGCGCGCTGGTTTTCTTTCAGGAATTGGTCGGGAGTTACGCAAGCCTGATCTATGGGGCGGGCGCTCCGAGGCGCGCCAGCTTCGGCATGGTGATTATCAGGTCCTGTTGGGCCACATGTTGCGCGCAGCGGCCAAGGCTGGTTTGGTGGCCGAGGTCCCCACACCATTTGGCACCTCCCTGGGCTGGCACCTCAAAAACGCCTGCATTGAGTTCCATGTAGGCACCGGACGGCCAGCCCGTGGTGGCATGGATAACGCCTTCTACAAAGCTCTGTATGAGAGCCTGGCCGCTGCCATCAACTCGGACTACCACTACTTCGGCTTTGAAGCCCGCGAGCACACAGCCCAGGTGGACAAAGACCGCCGCGAAGCGCGTGAAATGCGCTTTCGCTTCGGTGACGAAGACCAACAGCGCTTGGCCACCAACGCGCGGCAACTCGCCGAGTTGGGAGAGCGTGGCCGCTTCCTCCCGGTGCTCTTTTGCTCGCCCACAATGGAGTTGGGCGTGGACATCTCAGCGCTAAACACCGTGTACTTGCGCAATATGCCTCCCACGCCTGCCAACTACGCTCAGCGCAGTGGCCGTGCTGGACGCAGCGGCATGCCCGCGCTGGTGCTCACTTATTGCGCCGCACGCAGTCCACATGACCAATATTTCTTTGCCGACCCACCCGCCATGGTGCATGGCGAGGTTCGCGCGCCCACGCTGGACCTGGGCAATGAAGAGTTAGTGCGTAGCCATTTGCAGGCCGTGTGGCTTGCGGCCACCAACGCACCGTTGAGTGCTGCCATTGCCGAAGTGGTGGAGGCTAACGAGCAGAAAGATCTGCCACTCTATGACACCGTGGTGAGCTCGTTGTCTGACCCGGCTACCCCACCCATTGCCGTGCAGCGGATCAAACAGGTTTTGGCATTGCTGGCAGATGACCTCACGCCGGAGGATGCGCCTTGGTTCCACGGTACAGATGCGCTTACCGCTGATATTGTGGACAAAGCAGTTACCCGCTTTGATGATGCGTTTGACCGCTGGCGCGAATTGTTCCGCAGCGCTGCCCGCCAGCGCGACCAATCCCGCCGCACCATGGACACGCACAACCTGCCGCAGCGGGAGCGCGATGCCGCCCGAGTGTTACACGCTCAGGCTATTGACCAGCTTAATCTGTTGCAGCGCGGCTCAGAGAGCCTGTCCAGTGACTTCTACACCTACCGGTATCTTGCGACCGAAGCATTCTTGCCTGGTTACAACTTCCCACGCCTCCCATTGACAGCCTTCATTCCTGGCAGTGGTGAGCGAGGTACCAAGGGGGCCTATTTGCAGCGCCCCCGGTTCCTGGCGTTGTCCGAATTTGGCCCCCGCAGTTTGGTCTACCACGAGGGTCGGGCATATCGCGTCACTGCGGCTCAGCTTTCAACACGAGGCGAAGGTGCCGCGCCTGGTGGCTTGCTCAACACCGACACTGCCGTGATCTGCCGCAGTTGTGGGGGTGCCCACTTTCGTTCTGACCCGGCGGACAAGGGCCGCAGCCATTGTCGTGCCTGCGGTGCCTTGCTGATGGACAACAGCGACTTGGTGCTCAACCTCTACCGCATTGAAAATGTCCGTACTTCACCCGCTGAACGCATCACAGTCAATGACGAAGAGCGCCAGCGCCAAGGGTTTGACTTGCAAACCATCTTCCGGTGGGCACGCCGAGAGGGGGGGCAGCAGGATGTCCGCGTGGTGCGTGCCCAAGATGCGGAAGGCTCTGTGGCTACGCTCCGCTACGGACCAGGTGCTGAAATCAGCCGTTTGAACAAGGGCTTGCGCCGCCGTGCCGACCCGACGCAGCACGGTTTTATGGTTAATCCGCTCAATGGCTCATGGGCCAAGATGGACGAGGATGACGGGCGCGATGCAGACCCCACTGTCACACCGAATCAACCCATCGTTCCATGGGTGATGGACCGCAAGAATGCGCTGTTGTTTCAGCTTGCCGAGGAAGGGGCCTCCGAGGTCACCATTGCCACATTGCAATACGCTATCAAGCGTGGCGTTGAGGCGGTCTATCAGTTGGAAGAATCCGAGTTGCTGGCCGAGCCCTTGCCTGACCGCAAGACGCGCAAAGGCGTGCTGCTGTACGAAGCAACCGAAGGTGGCGCAGGGGTATTGACGCGATTGGTCCATGACGAAAATGCCCTGGCCAATGTGGCACGGGCCGCTTTGAAGGTCATGCACTTCGATATTCCCCTCGCTGGGCAGCCACTTCCCGCGCTTGATGAGCTGCATGATGTGCCAGGCACCCAGTGTGTCGCGGGGTGCTACCGCTGTGTGCTGTCCTATTACAACCAGCCAGACCACCCGGTGATTGACCGCCGTGACGCTGCCGCCCGTGCATTGCTGCTGCGGCTTGCAGTGGTGCGTACCCATTTGATGCCCGCATCTGATGAGCTCGCGAGCACTACCAACGCCGATACGGCTCCCCTGGCCAGTGGCAACCCGACTGACGCTACACCCGTCGCGTTGCCAGAGGGCGTTTTCAATGCCGCAGCGCATGGTCTGCCGGAGCCTACTGCGGTGGGCAAGCCCATCGACACCACCGAGGTGCTGGCACTCTGGCGTGCCCAGCGTGTTGCCTTGGTCGGTCACAACGTTGATCCTGCCCCGTTGCGTGATCGAGGGCTTGAAGTATTCGTATGGCCTGCGGATGACGCGCAGGCCCAAGCCGCTGTGGTTGCACAGTTGGCCCAAAAACTATCCTGAGGATTCGTACTGATGAGTGCTGTGATGTCTGAGCCCTTGGGCTCGCACTTCCCCCCTGGGGCCTTGGTGCGTGCCCGTGGCCGTGAATGGATAGTGTTGCCTGGCAGCAGTCCCGACCGGCTGCGCTTGCGCCCCCTATCTGGCAGTGAAGCGGATGTGGCCGTTGTGTCCCCTCGCTTGGAAGCTGTGCACGACCCCGTGGTGGCCGCCAACTTCCCGCCGCCATCGGTTGCGCAGGCTGCTAGCCATGAAGACGCCTTATTGCTGCGCGATGCCCTGCTGATGTCCTTGCGCCGTGGCGCTGGTCCCTTCCGCAGTTTTGGGCATCTGGCATTCCAGCCGCGCGCCTATCAGTTGGTTCCGCTACTGATGGCGCTCAAACAGGAAGTGGTGCGCCTCCTGATTGCAGATGACGTGGGTATCGGAAAAACCATCGAAGCAGGCATGATTGCCCGTGAGCTGATGGACCGGGGCGAGATAAAGCGCTTCGCCGTGCTGTGCCCACCCCACTTGGTGGAGCAGTGGGTGCAAGAGTTGGACGAGCGTTTTCACATCAAGGCGGTGGCCGTCACGGCTGCCAGCGCAGCCCGCTTGGAGCGTGGTTTGCCCGTCACTGACAACATATTCACGGTGCACCCGCACACCGTGGTGAGTCTGGATTTCATCAAGAGTGACCGCCGTCGTGGCGACTTCGCTACCCGTTGCCCTGAGTTGGTGATCGTGGATGAAGCCCACACATGCGCAGGCAATGGCGCAGGCCGCCACCAGCGTTACGACTTGCTGCGGCTACTGGCTGCGGATGCCGAGCGGCACATGCTATTTCTCACGGCCACCCCGCATTCCGGCGATGAAGCCAGTTTCAACAACCTGCTGGGCCTGTTGCACCCCGACTTCTTGCAGCTTGCCACGCTTGCTGGCAGCGCCCGTGAGGCATTGCGCGCCCGCCTGGCGCTGCACTTCGTGCAACGCAGACGGCCAGATATTGCTGAGTGGAACGACGAGGGTGTGTTCCCCCGCCGCGAGACCTCAGACTTGCCCTACTCGCTAGACGGCGCGTGGGCCCATTTTTTCGACTCGGTATTGGACTATTGCTCCGAGATCGTGGAGCGTGCGGGCACCGACCAGCGTCGCCAGCGTCTCAATTTCTGGGGCACCTTGGCGCTGATGCGTAGCGCTTCCAGCAGCCCAGCGGCGGCATTGCAGTCCCTGCGCACGCGTATGTCTAACCAGATCACCGAAGCCGACGAAGAGTCCTTGCGTGACCGCGTGTTTGACGGCGCAGAAGACGCCATGCCGGACGACGATGCCGAGCTACCTGCCGACAACGCCGAGCCTGCACTGGCAGACCTGATTACCCAAGCCCAGCGCCTGGCCGCTGACGGCGGCGACCCCAAGTTGGTGGCCCTCCGCACTCACCTCGAAAAAGACTTGCTCAAACCCGGCTTTGCACCCGTGGTTTTCTGCCGCTACATCGCCACTGCGCACTACCTGTACGAACACCTCAAAAGCCGCTATCCCGGTGTCACGGTGGGCATTGTGACCGGCGAACTGGCACCCGAAGAACGCAAGGCCGCTGTGATGGCTTTGGGCGAGGCCGACCGCCCGATGCTGATTGCCACCGACTGCATGTCCGAAGGTATCAATCTGCAAGAGCATTTCAGTGCCGTGGTGCACTATGACCTGAGCTGGAACCCCACGCGCCACGAGCAGCGTGAAGGCCGTGTAGACCGTTTTGGCCAAGAGCGCCGCGTGGTGCGCGCCACGCTGATGTATGGCCGCAATAACCCGGTGGATGCCGTGGTGCTGCGCGTCATCCTGCGCAAGTCCAAGAAAATCAAGGAAGAGCTGGGCGTATCAGTACCCCTGCCGGATGACGACCACTCGTTGACGCAGGCCCTCATGCATGCTGTGTTGGGCTCGCGTCGCAACAAGAACATGGAATTGTTCGACTTCGAGGACATGCCAGAGGTCAAACAGATGGACGTGGCTTGGACCGACATGGCAGAACGCGCCAAGCGCAACCGCGCCGTGTTTGCCCAAAACCGTATCAAACCCGAGGAAGTGCTTCCCGAGTGGAAGAAGATGCAAGCCGCTTTGGGTGACCCGGAGGATGTGCAGCGCTTTGCCCGCCGTGCCCTGCGCAGACTGGGTTCCGCATTGGAGCCACGCAGTGCCCAGGCTGACCGTGGTTGGCGCACGCCACTTGCTGCTTTGCCGGAAGACCTGCGGGAGCGACTGATTGGCGAGGGCCTGCAAGGCATGGTGGGTCTAAGCTTTACCCTGCCACCGCCCGTGGGCACCCGCTTTGTGCACCGCAGCCACCCGCTGATCAGCACATTGGCCGAAGGCCTATTGGAGCGTACGCTGGCCGAAGCCGGGCTGGATGCCGACCCCGCCAATAGCGATGCCGCCATGCTGGGCCGCACTGGCTGCTGGGTCAGCTCTGCCGTTACCGTGCAGACCACCATTCTGTTGCTGCGCTTGCGCCACCAATTGAGTAGCGTGGATGCGCGTGGGGGAGACACCTTGCTGGTGGAAGAAGCCGCCGCCGTCGCCCTGTGCTCCGCCGATGGCGGCCAGCGGTTTGATATCACTGCCGGTGACGAGCCGTTAAGTTGGCTCGCTGCCCCACCTGCCGAAACTTTGGACGACCGCGCCCGCGAAGCCCGCGTGATGAGTGCTCTGGGCCAATGGGCGCAGTGGCAACCCACTTTGGAAGCCTTCGCCCGCGAACGTGCCAATGCCTTATTGACGGACCACCGCCGCGTGCGCGAAGCCGCCCGGTCGCGTGGCCGCTATGAGGTGACCCCCTTGCTGCCGGTGGACGTGATTGGCGTGTTCGTGTTGCTGCCCCCACTGGATATCTGAGCTATGCCGCAGAACACATCTTCACTGAACACCGACACCCTCTCGATAGAGGGCGGCCTATTTACCGCCGAATGGTTGGGCAAGGTAGCCTCCCAACAAGCGCCGGTTCAATCTGACGCTGACTATGCCGTGCGCGCTGGCTTCAACGTGCGGGAGGAGATCGGCCTGGCTTGGCGCTCAGCACAGAGTCTGTGGCGGCAGTTCGACCAAGCCCGCAATCTGCCTGGCCACGATGCCTGGGGCATTACTCAGCAATGGTCTACCGAGCTGCTTCGCCAGTGCTTTGCCTTTCAGCTCACTCAGCACACCGCGCCCGTGGTGGTAGACGAGCGCAACTACCCCGTGCCTTACAGCGCATTGAATGGCCGGGTGCCCGTCGTGGTGTCGGCGTATGACGAAGCCAAGGCGCTGGATACCGCCCATAACCGCTTGGGGGACAACTCCGGCGAACGCATACGCCGCCGCAGTGCCTTTGGCTTGCTGCAAGAGAGCCTAAACGCTATGACAGACTCGTTGTGGGGTGTGGCCATCAACGGATTGCAACTGCGTATTGCGCGCGACAACGCCAGTTTGACCCGCCCTGCCTGGGTAGAAGTGGACTTGGAACGCTTGTTCATCGAAGACCGCTACGCTGACTTTTCGGTGCTGTGGCTGCTGCTACATGCCAGCCGCTTTGGTGCCCAAGGAACGGCCTCGCTGGATTGTGCATTGGAGCAGTGGCGCAATGCCTGTCGAGACCAGGGCACCCGAGCCCGTGAAACATTGCGCAGCGGCGTGGAGGCCGCCCTTCTAGCGCTTGGCCAAGGCTTTGTCAGCCATCCCGGTAACACAGCGCTGCGCGAGGCGCTGGCCAGCGGTAAATTGAGTCCACAGGACTACCTGCGGGAGCTGCTGCGGTTGGTATACCGTCAGATTTTTCTACTAACCGTGGAAGAGCGGCAGGTTCTGCACCGCGCAGATGCAGATACAGATGCCGTAACTCTATACGCCGAAGGGTATAGCCTGCGGCGCTTGCGCGAGCGCTCGGTGCGTCGCAGCGCCCATGATCGCCACAGCGATTTATGGCAGGCCATGAATCAGGTGTGGCAAGGGCTCGCTGTGGGCGAACCTCTCCTCGCGTTGCCCCCGTTAGGAGGCTTGTTTGAATCGACGCAGTGTCCCACTCTTGATGCTTGCCGTTTGGAAAACAGGCACTTGCTGTTAGCGCTATTTAACCTGACCTGGCTGCGCGAAAGTGCAAATGCCCCACTGATTCGCGTTAACTGGCGCGACATGGGGCCGGAGGAGCTGGGCAGCATTTACGAAAGTTTGCTGGAATTGGTGCCCCATCTCAGCAATGAGCATCGACAGTTCAGTTTCCAGACAGGTGCAGCCACCCGTGGAAACGCTCGCAAGACCAGTGCCAGTCACTATACCCACGATACTTTGGTGGAATTGCTGTTGGACGAAGCGCTGGAACCCCTCATTGCGCCTGTACTAGCAGCACACCCAAGCGGACAGGGCGCCATCGACGCCTTGCTGGCCTTAACCGTGGTCGATCCCTCATGCGGCAGCGGCCACTTTCTCCTCGGCGCAGCACGACGCATTGCCAAGCACCTAGCCCGCATCACAGCAGAAATGAACGGCAACGGCCAGCCGAGCCCGGCTGACTATCGCCATGCGCTGCGCCAAGTCATCGCCCACTGCGTATACGGAGTTGACCGCAACCCCATGGCGATCGAGCTATGTAAAGTGGCGCTATGGCTTGAAGGTGTCGAGCCCGGGCGGCCGCTCGGATTCCTCGACGCACACTTGCGTTGCGGCGACGCACTGCTGGGCGTGCACGATCTGTCGGTACTGCGCTCTGGCATACCTGCCGAGGCTTTCTCACCGATGAAGGACGTGCTGGCAGACACCGGCATCACTGGCGCGTTGGTGGACGACCGTGAGGCAGCATCTGCGCTTAAACGGCGTAACGCAGGTGAGCGCGCCAGACCCACGCTGCCACTGGCCGGACTAAACCTTGGCATCCCCGAGGAATTGGACGCTGTGCTCGCCCGTCTCAGCAGTGACGACCACGGTCTTGCCGACGTAGAGGTTAAACGGCAACTTTTCGAGCAGGCGCGTGCCGACGGCACGATGGCTTGGCGTCTGCTGCGCGCATGCGACCTCTGGACTGCAGCGTTCTTCAGCGTCAAGAGGTCGGTCGAGCGCCAGGGTCGGGAACGCACGCCGACGTCGGACGTTGTCTGGCGCTTCCTGGCCGACCCGGCAAGCATTCAGCCCCATGTTGCCGAGGAAACCGAGGCCCTGTGCCGTCAGTACCGTTTCTTTCACTGGCCGCTGGAATTTCCGGAGGTGTTCAAGCGCGGCGGGTTCTCATTGGTGCTTGGCAATCCGCCGTGGGAAACGATGAGCCCGGACGCCAAGGAGTTCTTCTCTAAGCACGCACCCGACATCGCCAGCATGAGCCCGCCCGAGCAGCATGCGTGCATCGCAGAGCTGCTGAACCTACCCGGCATCTGCGACGACTGGGAGCGCCATAGCCGCGAGCTTTATGCAGCCGTCCGCTTCATCAAGGAGAGTGGGCGATACCGCATGTTCGCGGCAGGCAACCTTGGCAAGGGCGACTTCAACGTATACCGGCAGTTCGCCGAGCTGGCGCTGAGCTTTGCGGCGCCTGACGGCGTGGCAGCGCAGATCGTGCCCGAGAACTTCTACAACGGTGCCAACGCATCAGGCATCCGTGCTGCGCTATTTGATGAGTTCCGTGTCAGCGCACTGTACGGGTTCGAGAACACCCGTCGCGTGTGGTTTGCCGGGATCGACACTCGAATGAAATTCACCCTCTACTGCGCCTGGCGCGGCGGTGCGACAGCGGAGTTCCCGGCGGCATTCGCCATCAATTCCGAAGTACGCCTTCAGGCGGCGCGGGAGCGGCCATTGCGATTGCCGGTTGCGCTTCTGCGTGAGTTCTCGCCCGAGGCGCTGGCGGTGATGGAATTCTCAAACCAGCTCGAGATCGATATCGCGCGCAAGATGTATTCGCGATTTCCACGGCTGGGCGACGAGATTGATGGCCTCCCGACGTGGGTTCCTGCGGCCGAAGTCCACATGGGTAACGACAATGCGCTGTTCACAACCGACGCACGCGGCTGGCCTCTCTACCAGGGCAGTATGGTTACGCACCATGATTACCGTGCCAAAGGCTACCTGTCCGGGCACGGACGCAACGTCACCTGGGAGCCGCTGGCGTTCGGTTCACCAGCCAAGAGCATCCGGCCGCAGTGGCGCGTGTTGCCGGATCAGCTACCGAACAAGGTTGGTGACCGAGTCCGTCGATACCGAATTGGCTTCTGCGATGTGGCTCGTGCCGACGACCAGCGCAGCCTGATGGCGGCGCTTATTCCACCCAACACGGTGTGTGGGCACAAGGTACCCACCATCGAGTTCGAGCCCGCCGATTCCTCGGTGATGATGCTCTGGCTGGGCGTTGCTAACTCACTCGCAATGGACTTCGTAGTGCGCATGAAGGTATCGCTGACGATGTCAATGTCGATTCTTGCCTCCTTGCCTTTCCCGCGTCACGTTCCAGTCGGCGACTTCGCGGCAAATGCGTGTGCCCTCGCTGCGCGCCTATCCTGCGCCGGCACCGAGATGAACGACTTCCTCCGAGCTCTTCAGCGTGAGCCAGCGCTAGCAGGGCTAAACCTGACGCCATCAGACGACCCCGAAGAGCGCGCACGCTTGGCGGCTCAGCTGAACGTGGTGGTGGCTCGGGACCTGTTTGGCCTGGCGCGGGACGAGATGCGGTACCTGCTGGAACCGCGCGACGTGCTCGGCCCCGACTGCACCGCTGAGACTTTCGCCGCCCTGCGCAGGGCCGAGGAACGCGAGTTCGGGGTGTACCGCACGCGGCAGCTGGTGATGGAGGCCTGGGACCATATGGAGGCAGGGCAGTTGGCATGACCCAGTTCCCAATTGCCCCCACGTTGCCACTGCTGGTGCGGCACTATGTGCGCAAGGCCGCGCGCGAGGCTGGGTTTGACGTGTTGGAAGACATGGCCCAAGCTGTGTTGTGCCGCAGCAGCCATGCGCCGCTAGTTTGTGGTGCGTGGGCTAGTCAAGCGGGCGGCTTTGTAGTTTCGCTCTCAATGCCCAGCGTGGTGGCAACGCTTGGTGTTGCCCATGCAGCGGCGCTGCCTTCGTCTATGCCTACCGGGCTCCCGACGATGGCCGCCTTGTTTTCGATTCCAGACGCGCCAGCCTTGGAGCAGTTTCTGAATCAGGCTTGGAACTTGTCCCGTGCGTTGCCCAATGCATTGGAGCAACGGTTTGAAAAGGCGATGCAGGAAATCGGAGCGACCGAACGTGAGGCAACCGTAAAGCAGCGAGTCGGCCAAGGCCTGTTTCGCGAAGGCTTGATGACACTGTGGGGAGGCAAGTGCGCCATTACGGGTTTGGACGTGCCTGAAATGCTTCGCGCGAGTCACGCCAAGCCATGGGCAGACAGTACCGATGTCGAGCGGCTTGACGTTTTCAACGGCATGCTGCTGGCTGCGCATTGGGACGCTGCATTTGATGCTGGACTGGTGACCGTGGAGGCCAACGGAACGTTGAAGGCCAGCCCGAGACTACCGCCAAGAGCTCTGCAAATTTTGGGTGGTCCGATTGGCCTTGCAGCCATCGCGATCAAATTGCACCCGCAGCATGCGCCCTATTTGGACTGGCATCGCAGCGAAGTTTTCAAAGGCGGTGTCATATGAGTGGTTGTATTGGGGCGGACCATGACACCTGAGCGCTTTTGCACGGAGGTGCCGCAACGCATGAGGCGGCTCTTGGATGCAATGTATCCGGTGGCACAGGAGCAAGACCTGACCACCAGTTTCGCGCTGATGGTGGCGATGCCACTGTTGATGATCCCCTTGGAGCGCACCGCCACTTATAGGGGTGAGCCAACCAATGCGATTAGCGAAGTGGACACCGCGCAGCCCTTTGTGCGGGCATTGCGTCAGCTCAAACGAGGCCTGTTTTGGGAGACGTTTTTGCGTGAACCCGACCTACTGCGAAGGTGGAGGTTCACGGAAATCACCAGACGGATTGACCATCCATCGCAGTGGAGCGATTCCCTGGACCGGCACCCCATGCGGCCTGGTGCCCGTAACGACATCAGAGCGCAGACCGTTGAAAACGTGTTGATGACGCTGCGGCATGCGCTGGCGCATGGCAATGTGGTGTATCTGAACGAAGAAGGTGACGAAGCACCAGGCAGGCGCGTCACCCACATGGCGTTTGTTGCGGATGGGCGCGGCACTGACGCTTACCGAGTAATTATCGTGGAAGAGGCTGCATTCGTCGAATTTCTAAAAGTGTGGGCCGACTGGCTGGCGGGCTACAACATTGACAGTTCTTTGCGGCACGCAGCTTAGATCTGCTTTGCGTTGGCTGCGAAGACGGACGGCGGCATGATGGCGTTTAAACGACGATGTTTTGAAAATGTGTTGATGCCAACACGCCGGTCAGTAACTTTTTTGAGTCTTGAAGTTGAGCAAGGTTGTTGAGTTTTTCGGAGAACACCGTCGATAGCCCAACGATAGCTCTTCGATTGGAGGGCGCATTGACGACGAACTTCTTGACATGCTGAATCAGAGCTGCCGGACACCCGGCATTGCTACCTCCCAATTGTTTGCAATTTCGGTTGCGCCATGTACCTTGGGTGCATGGGACTTCCAAGACGCCATTCACTATCCAGTACCTGGATACCAAGCGCACTTAGAAGTTGGCCCCTGTCGGGTCAACTTCTGTTGTGGGCTTCGCCCCGTGCTGTCCTGCGTCCCCACGGCTCCCGCATGCTGTCCGAGGGCGGACTGCATGTGTCAATTTGCCCGCATTGGCCGGGGTCGGCCAAACGGGTGCGCGAGCAGCGCGGGTTGATACCCATGGCGATTTTCCACCTCACGGCCAAATGGCACACCCGTAAGAAGAACAAAAAACTGCGAGCACTGCGCGCATACGCTTATCGCGCAGGGGCCAGGGTCTTCGACCCGTTGAACAACCGGGTCTACAACTCCACGAACAAAACGGAAGTGGTTCATTCGGAGACGGTAGCACCACCCAACGCACCCGCTTGGATGCGCGATCCGTTAGCGCTCTGGGAGAACATTGAACGGAGGGAAACCCGCAAGGATGCCGTCTTGTTTGCTGAGTGGGAGGGTGCCGTCCCAAACCAGCTGGACCTTGATGCCTGCATCGCTATCGCTTCCGCGTTCGTCAACGATTTGGTGGGCGAGGGCATGATCGTAACTTGGGCCTTGCACGACAAACCTGGCAACAGGCACTTCCACGCCATGGCCACCACGCGCAACATCGAGGGGGACCAATTCGGGGCCAAGAACAACCGCTGGCGGCAGCGCGCGTTGCTCTACAAAACGCGCGAGTGCTTAGCCGAGCACATCAACACCGCGTTAGAAAAAGCTGGTCTGCCTCAGCGCGTAACGCACAAGTCGTATGCCGATCTAGGGATAGACAGAGAGCCCACGAAGCATGTTGGGCCCGAGCATTCAGGCAACCACGACTCACCCTACCAAGCCAAACGCGAAGGCCGCCTGCGCAACAACCGGCGCATCAAAACCGTCTACCAACAACGCAGCAAGCGTCGGCGTGCGGAAGCGCGCAATGGCCTGGTGGCCGGTGTGCAGGCGGGAAAGCTGATGACGGCATTGCACTATCAGCTTGGAGAATCGCGCCAAGCCGCCGCTGCACCGACCCCTCCGTCAACGTCGGTCGAAGCGCTGGCGGCATATAACGACCTGCATACGGAGCTGCCGGGTGCCGACGAAATATTCTTGGCAATGGGACGGGTTCGCGCAGGATTGGGACGGCAGTGGAACTGGCCCACACTCGCTGCCCAATACAAGCGCTTGGATAAAAAATCTGGCGGCGACGTGCTCGACGCGCTGTTAGTCAAGGAATTGATTTGGGTCGTTAGCCGGTCGCCCGAGCAGATCTCGGAGTTTGGCAAGCTGGTGCCGCGCTCGCGCATGGCGAACATTGCGACAGCCGCCAGAGCGTGGGCGCATTCATCTCAGCCCGAAGTGCTGCATCTCATAGATAGCATGGTGGCCGGTGCGGCTGCCGCTTCGCCGAATGACTCGGACAAGCAAGCTATGCCCGCGAGCGGCGCTTCGCCGGAGCCCGATTTTCTGAGTTACGCCGATGCTTTCACACCACTGGCCTATCTCATTACCGATATGGCCGCGCTGGTGGGAACCTGTCAGCAGGTCGCGCGCAGCATCGAAAAAAAGATATCCCCAGACATCCTGGCCAAGCGCATAAACCGACTGCTGGCGGGTGATACCTGGCCAGCCAACCAAGCCCAATTGTTGGATGCGCTGATCACTGGCGAAATTGTCTTCGCGGCCAAACGTCGGCAGCACAAACTTGCCGACGCACTGAATGCTGTGCCACCTGATCACCGCAGTCATTTTGAGCACGTTGTTGCATCGGTGCTGGGTGCTTGCGTGGTGGATGCGGGCCATGCCGTGGCATCGCGTGCACTGCCTGCACAAGCCCAGATGGAAGTGCAGGCCGAATGCAATGTGCGGATGGCACTCAGCGACTGGCAGCTGGCCGACTATCCAATACGGTGTATCGCAATGAAGGCGATGGGCAAGGAATACCTGTGGAGCGAATTCCAACGGGACATCCAGCGCCATGCGCAGCATCACAGTGGATGGCAGACAGCATGGTGGCAGGAGAAGCAAGTGACGTTGCAAGGCCGTGAGCTGGCGGCCTTCCGCAAGCACTTACCAGCTTGGTTCGCACTGCGTCGTTCCCAGCAGTATTCCCTTGCTGCCCATGACCCCAACCCGTCGATGTCGATGACGCGCGACCTGCGTGGCCCCAAAGCGGCTACGCCCGAGCCCTCACAAAGCGAGGCTATTGGCTGCATCTATCCTGCGCATCTGACAACCGAACACCTGCCAAATCCATGGCACGTTAATCCCGCTGCGCGCGACAACGGCGCAACGCCGGGTGCAACGGCATAAATGCTTGTCTGGCCAGAGCACCTACTGCTAGCTTGAAAGCGCGCGCACGCTGATCGTTCGCGTGCTTTCAAGGAGTTCAATATGTCAGATAAGGCCTTCCGGGTGCAATGCATTCCAGACAGCAAGTTTTGGGATCGGCTGGCAAACAGTCCCTCCCCCAATGGCAGCTTCCCTGAGGTTATGAACCTGGGCAAGCAGATGAGTTTCTCTTACGCGCCGTTCAATGCGCTGGACGGGTACGCTGACTGGGGCAACTCGCAGCGCGCACTGCATTACGTGGTGCCCCCCACCCCGGCCCCAATTAGGTCTATCGGCTATCTCGTTGCACCGCCATCAGCGAGCACCAGACAAAGGCGCGTGTTTGTCGCGTTCTTCTATGGTCCGGGACAGGCGGTATTGGCAGAGACGCATCCCATGACGTTGCTGCACAAGCCCTTGGGACTGCGGCTGGCCAGCGGTATTGTGTTCGGCGACGACACCTTCACTGTCAGCAACGTAGTCATCAAGGGCGATGACGCACCCATTCGCATCGCAATGGCCGGGAAAAACCCCGCCCTAACCCTGTCGATCACCGAGGGGGAGCCGCCGACAGCGCCCGGCAACACGATGTCTGGCGGCTCAACGCAAGCCGAAGCACCGCTCCTCAACGTGCTCAACATCAACGTGGGCATTCCTCATCTGGCCGCGCTCAACGTGAACTTGCCACTGGCGGCGGTGATTTGATGGCGCACGCTATGGAGCAGTTTTTGTGGGCATGGGTCAAGCGACTGTTACAGCCCTTGTTCGCCGAAGTGCAGCCCCACAAGGTTTCTGCGTTTGACTGGACATCCGCGCATTGGGCAGCGGTGGCTCAGCAATCGCAATCAGAAGTGCAGTCCCGCAGTGCTGCGATGCAATCCAAAGAAGCCGAAAATTTACGGCAGGCAGCTGAAAAAGCCACTCTTGCAAAGCAAAGAGATGACACAGCCATCGGTACGTTTGAGCTGTAAAAAAACATTGCCTTACGCGGCTTCGCCGTCCTCAGAACGGTGGAAGCGGCCAAAAGCAAATAGGTCTCTTCGTGCCTCTCAACTTCGCATCCATCACGCCATTCGCATGCTCGCGTCATGCTGATTGCTTTGAGTTGTAGGCATGGTGCGGGAGACAGCGCGTTGAACATTGTGCGGTCAGTTCATGGTTCGGTCCTGTCATGGGCGAAGGACCGACACCATGCACTTATGCGACCGCCCCACATCCACCGCGAAAGTCCGCGTTCACCACTTGGCCCTGTTTTTGTGCTGGGCCGCTGTGGCGTTCTTCCAGATCGCAGGCATCAAAACGCACGCTACCGGAGGCCCTGCATCAGCTCCCAGGCCTGCTGTGTGTGCAGTGATGCGTCAACGCCTTTTTGGCTAAGCGACACGCATACCGTTCGTCGCCCGCAGCACATGCGAATTGGTGGATCTTCATATCGGCGTTCGCTAGCTTGGGACGGTCAACCCACCCCAGGAGAACCACATGGACAACGACGCCGATATCGACGCACTGGCATTCAGCGCTGTCGCAGAAGAAAAACCCAAGAAGCCAAGGAAGACCACCGCCCCCGTGGCATCAAGGAAGAAACCAAGACCGCGCAGGCCCAAACCAAAGCCTGCCAGATCCCCCGCCGTACCAGCTGACGAATCGACGCCCGACACAGGTGCCACCCTTGCGGAATCGGAGGCTGGTGCGCCCACAGCTTCCAAGAAAAAGACGATGGAGCAGATCACCAACCAGATATACCGCGATGCTGCGGAACGCATCGTGGCACTCATGGATGCTGGCAACTCTATATGGCAAAAGCCGTGGGTGGCGCCACGCGGCCATTCACGACCATACAGCGCACATAGCGGCCTGCCGTTCTCGGGGTTCAACCGATTCAGCTTGATGTGCGAGATGCTCGCCAACGGATGGACCGATGCGCGATTCATAACGTACCGCCAGGTACAGGCCATGGCGGCGAGCATGGCCAATGAAGGAGTGAAGCCAGAGGATTTACCGCATGTCAAAGCAGGAGCGCGCGGCTTGCCCATCTACAAGTTCGGCTTTGTGGAGAAGAAGACGCCCGCTCTGGATGCTGCGGGCCGTCCCCGGATGGACGGCGATGGCAAGCCCATCTTCGACATTGTGCGTGGGCGTCCCTACTTGCGGTCTTACACGGTCTTTCCAGCCAGTGCCATCGCGAACATGCCGCAGCTACCCGCGACAGAGCCAGAGCCGGTGTGGGCAGTGCGCTCGCAAGTGGAAGAGCTGATCGAAAAAATGGGGGTGCCCGTCAGACACACGCCTGGCAATCGCGCGTACTACTCCATCACTACGGACTCGATCACGATCCCCGCGCGCGCGCAGTTTAAGGACACAGTGGACGCCAGCGGCCATGTAATCGAGGCGGCGAGCGACAAATACCTTTCAGTGTTGCTGCACGAAGTATCCCACGCCACTGGCGCCAAGCATCGCCTTGCGCGCCCCATGAGTGGGGTACATGGATCACCCTCATACCAGAGAGAAGAGCTGGTCGCGGAGACGGCTAGCTGCTTCCTACTTTCGGAAGCTGGGTTGGCTTGTGCCGCCACATCTACGGAGACTATGGCCAGAACCGCAGCATATTTGAGTTCGTGGCGCCAAGCGATTCTTGACGATCCCAAGGCACTCATGACTGCATTCGCAGAAGCGGAAAAAGCCGCTGACTGGGTAATGCAACGTCATCCCATTCAGCTGGAAGCAGCAGCCAAGGCGGCATGCGAGGGGCAAGCCATGGGGCATAAGGTGGGCGCGTGCGTAGGCGTGCAGCATGCGCCTAGTGCGCCAGAATACGAGAATCAGAACAACTGGGGGATGCCGATCAATGCGCCCGACTGGAATGGTCTCGGCTCTTTCCCAATGCCGTAGATCCGGCAGCAGCATTCGAGTAACCCGCCATAGGCACAGGATGGCTAACGAGCCGCACCAACTACCGTTTTTCGCCGTCAAGCCTGCGCGCGAGCGCGTTGGGGCGAAGTGCAGAGTAGGCTTTGAGCATTTCGGACGAGGTGTGTCCGGTGATGCTCATGATTTCGCTATCAGTCAGGTCAGTGGTCTCAAACAAGCGGCTGACACCTTCATGTCGCAGATCATGAAAGCGGAAATCTTCGATGCCCGCGCGTACCGCCAGCCGCCTGAATCCCTTACTGGTCGTCGCACTATCGCGCCACATGTGGAAGACGCGGTCTTCACCCTTGACCCGAAGAGTCGCCATTTTTTCGAGAATGGCCAGCGACTTTTTCGACAGCGGTACCGTGCGGAAAGTGGACGTCTTGACGTTCTCTGGCGGGATGGTCCAGCTTCGCCCTTCCAAGTTGAGATCGCTCCACTTGGTTTTGAGGATTTCCTGCATTCGCGCCGCCGTGTTCAACGCAAAGTCGATCAGCAACGGCCACTCTACTTTGTGATCGTATCCCCTAACTGCGGCCTCATGCAGGCGTTCCAGTTCTCCCGCTTCCAATCGGCGCTTGCGCTTGCCTGCCCATGCACGCGGGATTTGGAGCTGCAAGAAGAGATTGCTTGGAAGGACGAAGTCCTCGCGCACTGAATACCAAACCAGGATCTTTTTAAGCACAAAGAAGTGCCGACGCACGGTACTCTCGCTGTACGTCTTCCTCTTGCCGTTCTTGTCGAGCCCACCGTTGTAGTACGGGTGAACTTTCTTGCGAGGCTGCGTGGCCACCTCTGTCTCCAAGAACCGGTCAATCCATGCCTGTATCAGTTGGTTCGTGATTTCGCTAATGGCAAATTTCTTGAAATCTTGGTTCAAGCTTTGGACTGCCATGATTTCGCCCGGCGTCAGCACCCTTTCTTTGGTTTTCAAGGGCTTGTAGTGCTTGATGTATTCAGCACAGGCGACCGTAAACATAGTCGTCTGCGCTTTGCGGCTGATGTTCTCGCCGCGATCAATTTTTCCCTCGATAGCACGGGCCCAGCTTTCGGCTTCATCCTTCCTCTTGAAGGTCTTGCTCAGGGTCCCAGCAACTCCCCGATTGATGCGGCAGTCATAGACGGAGCTGCCGTCTTTAAGCGCCCGTTTCTTGATAGAACCCATCGTAATCTTTCAAGATTCTCCACACGTCGGAGAGATTTTTGTGAGATATTAGGGTTTTATCGTATCAGAAAATCATCGTAACTTGTTGATTTAAAAGGTGAAAACTCAACAAATATCAGCTACCTTCTAAGCTATAGGTCGGGGGTTCGAGTCCCTCCGGGCCCAGCTGGTAGCTTTCAATCTCCCCACTCATACCAATCGATCCATTCTGACGAGTGTGGAACAGCCAAGCAATGCGCGCGCGGGCTGGATGACGGATGTGGATCAAGCACCTCGTCGCGTACAGCCCCAACCCTAACGATTGGGCTGCGGCACAGCAGCGTAATTCATGGCAATGGCCTGCACCACGGCGCCAATCAATGCTGCATCGCCAGCGCTCTGCGGCAACACGTCGCGCACGATCTGGACCGCGTATTGAAGTTGCTCTTTGGCCAAGGCCGCAGACATGGCGTTGCCGCGCTTTTCACTGGGCGACGCGTCGCGAATCACAAGGCTCATCAGAAACTCCCAAAAAGTGGAGCATGCAGTATGCGCCGTGTGGGGCTGTGGTGAGCGAGAGGCGGGGCTCTGATGGTGAGAAACCCCCCTTGACGCACAACGCTGCACAGGGGGGGCATGCGCAAGGCGAGATTCCATACAGCCCCAAAGCAAAAAGCGCTGCAACATTTCTGCTGCAGCGCTTTGCTATTTTGGGGTGGCTGATGGGGCTCGAACCCACGACAACAGGAATCACAATCCTGGACTCTACCAACTGAGCTACAGCCACCGTAGCTTTGTATTATAGCCCGGGATTTTGGCCCCGGACATCAAATCGCTTAATTTTCTGCAGTCACTGTTGGCGCTGCCTCAGGACGTGGTGCCTTGATCTGCACCTTGAAGCGCTGCTTGAGCAGTTCATAGTACGCCAGCCCTTCGGCCGTGGCCAACCACTGCACGTATTGTTGGCGCTCCTGCTGCGCACGCTGCGCATCCGGTGCCTGGCGCGGCACGACGCGGTTGACCTTGACCACGACATAACCCGCAGCGCCCAAATCCACCCCCGTCCAGCCTGGCAGCGTTTCGGAGGGAGCCCGCAGTGCGGCGTCGATCAGGGCACGCGGCAGGTTCTGGGTCTGTTCGCGGGAGACTTCGGTCGCTGCGGCCAAGCCTGTGGCAGAAGATGGGGCAGCCTTCCATGCATTGAGCTTGGCCTCGCCCTCCTTGCGTGCGAGTTCGGCAGATTTCTCAGCCACATACAAGGTGCGAACACGGGCCTTCACTTCGTCGTAGGGCAGTGTCAATGCAGGGGTGTAGGTGGTCACACGACCGGCAGCCATCTGGCTGGGGCCCACTTCCACCGCCTCTGTGTTGCGCTTGTTTTGCAGCGAGTCGGTAGCAAAAAGTGCTTCGAGGAACTTGGCGTTGGCCAGAGGGCCCTTGGCACCTGCGGCAGGGGTCCGGGTCACACC
>Ga0207975_100326_pt1 | contig 28026 bp, 23 predicted proteins | sample LakWasMe91_HOW11_2_FD_183913 | JGI IMG/M metagenome (GOLD analysis project Ga0207975, IMG submission 183913) | Freshwater sediment methanotrophic microbial communities from Lake Washington under simulated oxygen tension - Sediment Metagenome... | ecosystem: Environmental > Aquatic > Freshwater >...
TGGAACAAAACGAGACTTTACCGGATGTGGCGAGGCGATTTCTTCTGGGACAAACGGAAATAGTGCGCTTGAATCCCGATGTCGATCGTTGGCAAGTCAAAAAAGACGAGATTGTGCGCTTATCCAATAGACGTGTTTTACCGGATACGCCGCACGAAGGGATTACCCTGAATATCGCCGAATACCGGATGTATTATTATCCGCCGACTCAAAAAGGGGTTGCGCCGCAAGTGATGTCTTATGCGCATGGCATAGGGAGGCAAGACTGGAAAACGCCTTTGGGTAAAACCAGCATTGTGCAGAAAGTCAAAGATCCGGCATGGCATCCGCCGGAATCAATCAGGCGCGAACATGCGGCTAATGGCGATCCGCTGCCTGCTGTGGTTCAACCAGGTCCCCATAATCCGTTGGGAGCCTATATGCTGCATCTGGCCGTTCCCGGCGGCTATCTGATACACGGCACCGATATTGACAAGATCTACGGCATCGGTATGCAGATAACCCATGGTTGCGTGCGGATGTATCCTGAAGACATTGAGGCTTTGTACAACTCGGTCCCGGTAGGAACGCCGGTGTATATGGTCAAACAACCCATCAAAGTGGGATGGTTGGACAATACGCTTTACATCGAAGCGCATCCCGATTTGGAGGGTGAGGAAACAACGCTGGAGCAGAAATTGGATGTAGCGTTGAAGCTTATTCAAAAAGCCGATAGTCAAAATATGCCCGAGTTTGACCGGGGAGTATTAAAACAGGCTCTTACAGTTTTAGATGGAAATCCAGTGGCGCTTTATCAAAGATTGCCTCAAAAAGCGTTGCCGGTATCGGTGCCAACGGGTCATGGTTCTAAGGGCGGGTATTATCATGGCGTTTAAAACAGCTGCACGTATAAATTAGAAAAGCGTTGTCCACGAAAAGCACGAAAGGCACGAAAAAACGCAGAGTTGTTATCTCCAGACTTACTGTGTAATGCCAAGTTATTCACATCGGTTACGCTCAGGGCCGGCACCTGACCGGATACCGGTATCAATGCCAGTGTTTCCCTGCCTTATTTTTTTCGTGCTTTTCGTGTCTTTCGTGGACAGTGCGTAACTTCAGTTAATAATGTGCTCCTGAGCATCTTCATTGCCCAGATTATCCACCCAGCTGATGGTGATTTTATCGCCGGGATTGCCGCCTTTCAGCGTAAAAGCAAAGTAGGGGTCTTTGGAAATATTGGCGCCCGTGTTGCCGGTAATAATAACGTTTTTGTTATGTTCTACCGTTAGTTCCTGAATAAAATGCGCGGGGATGAGTGCGTTGGTTTTGCTGTCGCGATTACGGCCGTGTTCCATCGGGTGGGCTATCAGCATCCTGATTTGCGTCTTGCCGTCCATGCGTTTGGTGCGTATTTTGATACTCGACATGCTAAATCTCGCAGCCGCCTGGGGTGACGATGACTTTCTCGCTGGCGGTGAAAAAACCTTCGTTAGTCTCTACGATCACGGCCACAGCGGATGATTCGGCTATTTTCAAGCGGGCCGAAACAACAGGCTCCAGATCCGGAGACAATTCAAATTTAGCCGCCAAAGGGATGGGGTTTTTTTCGACCAGAATGGCGATGCTCTCAACATGGTTCAGGCTGCTGGTCACCGTAATCGGGACGGCCGCGCCATTTTCCGCCGTTTTGGGAATCTGGATGTCGATTCTATCGGATTCGATGATTTCCTGGTCTTTGAATAAGCGCTTTATGGTTTGTTGCAGTATGTCGGTCGATGTGGTCTCGGCTAGCCATTCTGCGTTTGCTTCGGGGGAGGTTAGCAGCCCGCCGGTCGCAATAATCGAATAACCGCCGATAGCAACAGACTTCTTGATAAATGCTCTACGATCGTCGGTCATGCTTATGTTTTCCCGGCTTGGTTTAAAGCGTTTAGCGACTGAACAAGGCCTGATAAGCCCGAGCCGATTGCTCCGGCTGATGGTCGAATACCCCGCCGATAACCGCCAACAAATCGGCTCCCGCCGCAAGTAACTGAGCGCCATTGTCCGGCAGAATGCCGCCTATCGCAACAATGGGGATAGCCAGCGCACGTTTGGCTTGCCGTAGCGTTTCGATCTGGGCAGGCGCTGCCAGCTGTTTTGACGAGGACGGGAAAAAACGCCCGAACGCCGCATAAGTCGCTCCCTGCGCTTGGGCGGCGATGGCCTGTTCGACAAAGTTATAGCAGGAAACCCCGATAATGGCGTCGCTGCCCAACTGCTTTCTTGCCTGAGTGACTGCCCCGTCTTCACGGCCTAAGTGGACACCGTCAGCGCCGACCAGTGCAGCAAGTTCGATGTCGTCATTGATCAGCAACGGCACGCCATGCTGATGGCAGATTTTAACCAGTTCACGGGCAAGAAAGGGTGCGTCAGCCGGGTTTTTGTCCCGGTATTGCACGATGACCGCGCCGCCTTTAATGGCCGCTGCAACTTCGTTAATAATGGTGTCGCCGGATTTGTTCTCGGTCTGGGTAATCGCGTACAGCCCGCTTGCAGGGAATTTAATCACTCTTCATCCATCCAGAAAAATCGATTGGGAATGTGCTGGCCTTGGCCCGGTTGGTAAGCGTCATTTAGTGAATTCCAGGTGTATTCCTGGGCTTCGATGACCGCTTGCAAGGGCTCCAGGCCGTGCGCGATCAATGCCGCAATACTGGAAGCCAGCGTGCAGCCGGAGCCGTGATAGCTGAACGGCAATCTGTCCCAGGTGTAGGTTTCCCAACTGCGCCGGTCATGGAACAGCTGATTGCTGACCGACGGTGTGTCTTCATGGCTACCGGTAATCAGCACATAGTTGCAGCCTTTCTCCAGCAATGCCAATCCGCAGTCGTTTAGATCGGTCAATCCGGCCAGTTTTCGCGCTTCTTCGCTGTTCGGCGTTAACACGGTAGTACAGGGCAGCAGTAAGTCGATGACGGTTGCTATGAGCCGGTCGTTCGACAGTTCGGCGCCGCCGCCCGCCGCCAGTATCGGGTCCAATATCACTGGAATGTGCGGGTGCTGTTTTAATATCGCATGGATGGCGGCTGCGGTTTCATGATGGCCGATTAAGCCGATTTTAAACGCCTTGACCGGCAGGTCGTCCAACAAGGTGTTGGCCTGACTGATAATATTTTCCGGGATTTGCGGAATGAGTTTTTTTACATTCCGGGTGTCCTGTTCGGTTAAGGCGGTGATAACGCTGGCGGCATGGCAGCGATGGCTGACAAAAGCCTCAATATCGGCCTGAACCCCGGCGCCTCCGCTGGGGTCATGGCCGGAAAATGAAAGCACAACGGGGCGGTTTAAGCTCATGATGGTTATTGAGGATAATTATATTGTTGTTGCGGATAGGTTTGCTGCTGAGGGTAACCCTGTTGCTGCGGATAGCCCTGCTGTTGAGGATAACCTTGTTGCTGCGGATAGCCCTGCTGTTGAGGATAACCTTGTTGCTGCGGATAACCCTGTTGTTGAGGATAGCCTTGCTGTTGTGGGTAACCTTGTTGTTGTTGTTGTTGTTGTTGTTGTTGTGCAGCTCCCGCATTTTTATTGGCGACAATAGCCAATTCCACCCGGCGATTCTGTCCGCGATTCGCCTCGTTCACATTAGGCACTTTAGGCATTTTCTCGCCCATGCCTTGCTGGGTGAGACGGGAAGGAGTTACGCCATGTTGGGCCAAATAACTCGAAACGCTGGTCGCGCGCCGTTCGGATAATACTTGGTTATAACTATCCGAGCCGACATCATCGGTATGTCCGGTGACATTGATCGTAGAATCGGGATATTGATTCAATACCTTCGCTACCGAATCAAGAGCGCCTTGGGCTTGCGGTGTTAAAGTGGCCGAATCGAACGCAAAAGTAACGCTGCTCGGCATGGTCAGGTTAAGAGTGTTTTCCGCCGTTCTTTGCACTTCGATACCGGTACCTTGCAACGACTGCTGCATTTCTTCTTGTTGGTGATCCATATATGCGCCCACTGCCGCACCAACGATACCGCCGGCTAAAGCGCCCAATCCGGCATTTTTAAGATCGTTGCCGCCAAACAGCGTTCCCGCGCCTGCGCCGACCGCCGCACCCAGACCGCCGCCCATGGCCGTCTTACCAAGACTGGATTGCCCGGTATAAGGGTCAGTGACACAAGCCGTCAACAGGATTGAGCTTATAGCTATCGTCAATAATTTCTTTTTCATCGAAATATCCTTGGGTTGATTTGTATGAGACTTCTAGTGAAGCCGGTTCAAGCGCTCTTGGTTTTAGAGGCGATATCGGCATTATATAACGCGCTTAATAAATTAAAGCTGAACAATTTCGTCGATTTTGCCTACACATTGCGACATTTATCGTTTTCCCTCCTGGAACATCATTGCCATTAAGTTAAATCGAAAATAGTTATAGATGAATGTCGCGGGCGCGAATTATTTAACTTAATGGCATTGACCCTTTGGAGCGTGGGAACGATGCAAAGTCGGTGTGTTATGCTTGTTCATCAATACAACAAGTGGCGAAAAAATCAGTGCGATTAACAGAAACAGACAATCAAGCCTATTTCGATAAAAACAAAGCCCGAGAGAAAACCTGTGCCGTCTGGTTAAAACAGCAAAGCGAAGCCGTTCGCAAGCCCATTCTCTTTGCCGCTATTGCAGGCATTACCAACGGTTTGGGCGTGATTGTACAATCGGCAGCGCTGGCTTATATCCTGCAAGCCGTCATTATCGACAAGCTGCCGTGGGCGTCGATGATTGCGCCATTCATGGTGCTGGCAGCCGTTTTCATCTTGCGTAGCGTGTGCGTTTATTGGCATCAGACAGCGGGATTCGAGGCCGGAGCGCAAGTCAGGTCGTCGGTAAGACAGCAGATACTCGACCAGTTTTTAACGCTGGGACCTGCCGCGATCAAACAACGGCAAAGCGGCGAATTGGCGGCGGTTACCTTGGAACAGGTCGATGCGCTGGAAAATTATTTTTCGCGCTACCTGCCGCAGCAAATGATAGTCGGTGTATTGCCGATCATCATGATTATCGCGGTCATGCCGGTCAACTGGGTGGTCGGCTTGATCTTTTTAGTGACCGGGCCGCTGGTGCCGGTTTTTATGGCCTTAGTCGGCATGGGCGCGGCCTCCGCCAATCGCAGCCAATTTTTGGCGATGTCGAGAATGAGCGGCTATTTTCTCGATCGCTTGCAAGGACTGGCGACACTCAAGTTGTTCGGACAGGCTACCCAGGAGTTAGTCAACATCAACAAGATTGCCGACGGTTTTCGGGAAAAAACCATGGCGGTATTGCGTATTGCGTTCTTGTCGTCGGCAGTCCTGGAGTTTTTCAGCGCGATTGCGGTTGCCTTGGTGGCCGTGTATGTCGGTCTGGGCTTATTGGGATTGGCTCATTTCGGCCCGGCCGAGCATATCAGTTTAAGTGAAGCGCTGTTCGTGCTGTTGCTGGCCCCCGAGTTTTTTATGCCGCTCAGGCAATTGGCGATCAATTATCATGACCGGGCTGCGGCATTGGGTGCGACTGACGCTATCCTGACGATACTGGAGCAAGATGCCGATGCGGGTACGCGGGTTCCCAAGCTCCAGCTTGGGAACTCAGAGGACCGCTCCTGCGTTGCCCTACCTCCTGCATCCATGCAAGTCGCAGCTTCGCGAGACGGGAAGCTGGAGCTTCCCTCACCTAGTTCCCAAGCTGGAGCTTGGGAACTAGCGAATCTCATCGAATTTAACAATGTCAGTAAATCTTACGGCAAGCGGCAGGTTTTAACCGGCATCAATCTGCACATTGCTACCGGTGAAAAAATCGCCTTGGTCGGTGAATCGGGGGCCGGGAAAACGACGCTTTTAAATCTGTTATTAGGCTTTGAGGCCCCAACAGAGGGCCAAGTGTTGCTTAATGGACAAACGGTTAACCGCGAATACGCCGCCAAAGCCATTGCCTGGGTGGGGCAAAGCGCCTATATCTTCCACGACACTATCAAAGACAATATCGCGCTGGCCGATCCGGATGCGGCAGAACAAAGCATTATCAATGCGGCGCAGGCGGCCGGTGTAACCGAATTCAGCGCGCAATTGCCGGAAGGTTTGCTGACCCCGATTGGCGAACGGGGCTATGGCCTGTCAGGCGGACAGGTGCAAAGAATCGCGCTGGCCAGGGCGTTTTTAAAAAATGCCGACATTATCCTGCTGGATGAACCGACCGCCAATCTCGATGCCGCCAACAAAACGTTGCTGTTGGATGTCATCGATCAACTGTTTGCCGATAAAACCCTGATTATCGCCAGCCATGACCCGGAGGTGACTCAGCGAATGAGCAGACGGGTAGAATTGCAGCAAGGACGGCTGTCGTCATGAAAGATTTATGGTTTTTCCTGAAATTATTCAAACCCCATAGCGCCTGGTTAGCGGGCGGGATAAGCCTGTCATTGCTGACCGCATTTGCCTCTATCGCGTTACTGACACTGTCAGGCTGGTTTATCAGCTCTTCGGCGATAGCCGGATTGGTCGCTATTGACGGCAATACGCTGGTCTTCAATTTTATGCTGCCCGCCGCGCAAATACGCGCTTTGGCGATCAGCCGCACGTTGGGCCGTTACGGCGAGCGGGTAGTGACCCATGAAGCGACTTTCCGGGTATTGGCGGGCATACGCAGCTGGTTTTTCCAGCAGCTTATTCCGTTGGTTCCTGGGCGTTTGTCGGCAATACGCAGCGGCGATTTACTGTCACGCATGACGGCGGACATTGACGCGTTGGACGCGCTGTATTTGCGATTGCTGGCTCCTGCTGTTGTGGCGGCGATTGGCGTAATCGGAGTTACCGTCTTTTTGGCTTTTTATGCGCCGGTCATCAGCTTGGCTACCGGTCTTATGTTGATGATCGCCGCGGTGTGGGTGCCGTGGATTTTTAACCGTCTGGGACGTGCCGGTGCGGAAGAAATCGTGGTATTGGCGGCAAATTTCAGGATTCGGCAACTCGATGTGATTCAAGGTTTGGCGGATTTAATCGCCAATCAGGCTTACGGGCGGTTTAGCGATAAGCTCGGGCAGTTTTCCGATTTGATGATTAACATCCAGCGTCAGAATAACCGCTTGTCGGCGATTTCATCGGCATTCACCTTATTGTTGTCGCAGTTAACCTTATTAATAGCACTGACGCTTGCGGCGATTTCATTTAAAGACGGCTTGTTATCGGGAGCGGATTCAGCCTTGGTCGTTTTTTGCGTAATTGCGGCTTTCGAGTTGGTGACACCCTTGCCGCAAGCCATGCAAATGCTGGCGAAAACCCAAAAAGCCGCCCGGCGTATCAGGCAGGTTACAGAAATGCCGCCGACAATCATCCAGCCACCTCAGGCGTTGGCATTGCCTGGCCGTTATGACTTACAGTTAAACGAGGTAAGCTTTCGCTATTCGGACCAACAGGGCAGGGTGCTGAACAATATCAGTCTGACTATTCCGCAAGGCGCTAAAGTCGCCATCGTCGGCCCCAGCGGTTCGGGCAAGACCACCTTGATGCAGCTGATAATGCGTTATTACGATCCAGAGCTGGGCAGTGTGTTATTGGCAGGACAAAACATCAGGCAATTCGATGCCGATGAATTGATGAGCTGTTTCGGCGTATTGTCCCAGCGCAGCCAGTTGTTTGCCGCCACTATCAAAGAAAACCTGTTGCTTGCCAAACCGGACGCCTCGGCAACAGAACTCAATGCTGCTGTTAAAGCCGCAGGACTGGAAAACTTTATCGGTTATCTGCCGGAAGGCCTTGAAACCTGGGTAGGCGAAAGCGGCGTAAAAGTGTCGGGAGGCGAAGCGCGGCGTATCGCCTTGGCGCGGCTTTATCTTAAAAATGCGCCGGTATTGATTCTGGATGAGCCGACCGAAGGCTTGGACAGCGATACGGAGCGGGATGTCTTCACCGCGCTGGCGGATTTTGCCAGGGACAAAACCGTGGTCATGGTAACTCACCGTGAGGCCGGGTTGGGCTGGGTCGATGTCGTTTATGGCATGGAGCATGGGGTTTTGTGCGAACTGTAGTCTCATTCAATTAGGCTTACATTCACTCGATAATTACCGGATGTGAGATGACCGGCTGAGAGAGATTCCCGCTTTTTTAAATCCTGCAAAGATGACAATGCATGTGAGCAACTACAAACAGCTAGGCCGGGAACAAAAGACATCGTGAACTCAACCACCAAGTGCAATCCTATCTATTCGTCAACGCCGTTAAAGGAGTAGAAGTGCTTGATCTATTTTTTCTAAATTCACTAACCGATATGACTCTTGCTTACAACAGGAGTTATAACATTCCGATGGTGATTGTTTCAGTGCTCATCGCAATTTTTGCGTCCTTCTGTTCGCTTGAGATGGTCGATCGACTGGCGCGTGGCGATCAACGTTATCTCTGGTTATCAATCGGTGCATTGATTCTTGGCGGGGGCGTATGGGCCATGCATTTCATCGGCATGCTGGCTTTTCAGCTTGATTGCGAAGTCACTTATGATCCATGGATTACCGGCTTATCCGTATTGCCCGGCATTTTTGCAGCAGCCGTGGCGTTAAATATTGTTACCAGCAAAAAGGTCACCTCAAACAAATTGCTGCTGAGCGGCATCGTTATGGCCTCAGGTATCGGTCTGATGCATTACTCCGGCATGGCTGCAATCCGTTTGGACGGGATCTTGCGCTATAACCTGAACCTGTTCATTTTGTCTCTTGCCGCCGCTGTTTGTTTATCGGTTGCCGCGTTGTCGATCAAGACTTTTCTGTCCGGATTGCCGGGGATTACAAGTCCTTCTGTTTCTTCGTTGATCGGAGGCATCGTGCTGGGAGGGGCAATGTCCAGCATGCATTATATCGCTATGGAAGCAGCGTACTTTGTTCATGCTCAGGCTAATGGCGATGCTCGCGTCATTGCGGCAACAAGCCCTAACGTTCTTGCAATCGCTGTTATTTGTATCGCCGTCTTGCTGATCTTCAGTGGTTTAATGTTTACCTACCTGGGTATGAAAATCGCTCATGTTCGTACCCGTATCAATGCCATTCTTGCCTCAACCAGCCAAGGTTTTGTGATGATGGATCGAGATGGCATTATCACGGAATGTAACCAAGCCATGCTGCTCTTGATAGGCACTGATAAACAATCACTGGTAGGCACGTTTTACAGGGATTTAATCAGCACGGATAACAGCTCGGTGATGCAGGCCAATTATCGAATGGAAGCACGGCTGAACCGTCCCGATGGGAGCCTATTGCCTTGTTTGATTGACAGCAATTCAATCACCGACGATAGCGGAAAAAGAATCTATTCCTTCGCATTGTTCAGCGACATTAGCGAGCGTATAGCAGACGAGACCGAGCTACGGGAGAGTGAGACACAATTTCGTGCATTACTTGAATCGACGCCGGACCCCATGGTGATTTTAAATAGCTACGGCTTGATCGGCGTCGTTAATCATCAAGCTGAAGACTTACTTGGATACAGTAAAAACGAGCTATTGGGCGAACCCATCGATATTTTATTGACCGATGAATCACATCATATATTTGCTAAATTGCGTGAGAATTATATAGGTAATGCCCAGGCCAGGCCGGAGGGCAAGCAACAAGAGCTGAGGGTTAAAACTAAAGAGGGCCGGGAAATTCCTGTCGAGGTTAGTTTCAGTCCTATCAATACGTCCAAGGGATTACTGATTGCCGCTGCGTTGCGAGATATTAGCCAGCGTAAAATGGCGGAATCCGCACTTGCAAGATCCGAAATAAAGTTTCGCACACTCTATGTATCCACAAGCGAAGCAGTCATGCTTTGGGACGAACGCGGTTTTTTTGATTGCAATGACGCAACCTTAGCCATATTCGGCTGCGCAACCAAAGAGGGATTTTATACAAAGCAACCCAGTGACTTTTCCCCTCCTCAGCAGCCATGCGGCAGAAATTCATCGGATTGCTCTAAAGAGGTAATAGCCAAGGCCTTGGAACAGGGAAGCCATAGCTTCGAATGGCTGCATCGGCGTATCGATAACGGTAAAGATTTTCCGGCCGAGGTGGTATTAAGTTCTATGGAGTTGGATGGAAAACTTGTGCTTCTGGGCACGGTACGGGATATTACTGACCGCAAGCAATACGAAGAAAAACTCCTTCAATTGGCTGAAGCTAAAAGCCAGTTATTGCAATCGGAGAAGATGGCTACGATTGGTCAATTGGCTGCCGGCGTCGCCCACGAATTGAACAACCCGATTGCCTTCGTTTATTCCAATCTGGGAACTTTTGAAAGCTATGTTAAGGATATTTTAGAGATAACCGCCGCTTGCCAGACTGGCCTCCATCATGACGATCTCGCGAGTGTTATCGCACTGCAAGCAGAAAAGAACTTTGAATATTTGAAGTCCGATATTTTCGAGCTGATAACAGAGTCAAAAGACGGCATTACACGGATGAGAAAAATCGTAGAGGACTTGAAGAATTTTTCTCGAGTTGGAGAGCCGGATTGGCAGTCAGCCGACCTGCAAAAAGGACTGGAATCAACACTGAATATTGTTTGGAACGAACTTAAATATAAATGCGTAGTGATCAAGAACTATAGCGATGATTTGCCCCAAATCCGTTGCATTGCTTCGCAACTCAATCAGGTTTTTATGAATTTGTTGGTTAATGCAGGGCACGCCATTGAAAAGAAAGGGGAAATTACCATTACTACGCGCGTATGCCCAAGTGACAACACGGCGATCCAGGTTTTGATTACTGACACCGGCGCCGGTATCCCGCCGGAAAATCTCAAGCGGATTTTTGATCCTTTCTTTACAACAAAACCGGTGGGACAAGGCACCGGCCTTGGCCTTTCGATTACTTGGGGCATTATTGCTAAACATCACGGCACCATTGAAGTGAACAGTACCGTCGGCGTTGGCTCAACTTTCACAATTACATTGCCAGTCGATCAGTACGATGCCTAGATTCGATATTCCACAGCTTCATTACAAATATACGATGGGTCGTCATCCCGGCAGGGATTGTCGGAATCTAGAAATTGGGTGATAAAGCTCCCTGCAAGTATTTGCTTACCCGGGAAATACCTGTTAAATTACGCACCTCGTTTTTAAGTTGACGAGGCTTGCTCGACGTTCATTGTCGGCACAAGGATGTACTCGGTACCAATGGGATGGTGCATATTTGGTGTGGCTTGGTTATATTGGCGAAGATATCGGTATTCGCCGTTTTATCCTGGATACAACGCAAGATTTCCCCCCATATTCATCAATATTCAGCGCTAAATTTCCATTGATCGTTGATTCTCTGCCGGATTATAAATCCCGCATGGTGACAAATTCCTATGTCATCGCGTTAAGGCAAAGCAATTTCCTCATGAAGTCAATGAGCGTCAGCTCAGCAACACCAATGCCCCGTTCACGCACGCGCAATATGGCAACGGATTCTTGATTAGCCCCTTCCGCTTTCCAATTGCCTGATGTTTTGTCATCAGCCGTTTTTTGTAATATTTGGCCTTCAAATTCACTGTCACACTATTTGACGGGTGCCATCTCTCCACAGGCTTTTTGCCCCGTTGATAAGCGATCCGTCGATAGGAATAGTGATGGTTCCTTTTCACCATGCCCTGCCCCGGCTCCCCTGCGAACTGCGCATTCGGTTTGTAGGGAAGGTAGGAGAGGAACCATCTCTACACCTATACGTGGCGTCAAATATTTAAACAGCAAGTCAAACTTACGTTTCGATTTAAGGAACTGTATTTTTTAACATTATTCGGATTTACAAAAAAATAATAAAGCAGGAGAGGAGATTAATATGCCAAGTAAAGAAAAGGGAATAATCCGGATTCATGTCTATGAGCTGCGCATAGGTATGCGCGTCTGCAGATTGGAAATACTTGAGAAAGAATCGCCTTTTTTATTCGACCGATTTGATATTAAAACTCAAGCAGATATTCAAGCGATTCAAGCGGTTTGCGATTATGTCTTCATTGATGGCAACCGGCAAAATGAATTTGATGACGCCATGCCGACTGAAAATGAAGCGCCCCAGAAACAACTCAGTTTTGCATGTTCGTTTGAGCAATCGGCGCGTACTTATCAGCATGCCGGCAATTTAATCAAAACCGTCATGGATGACGTTCGCTTTGGCAAGCAGTTAAGTGTCAAAACGATTAAAGAAGCCGCTGCCCAGTGCGTTGATAAAGTGTTGGAAAATTCGGATGCCATGTTATTGCTGACGCAACTTAAACATAAGGACGAATATACGGCACAACATAGCTTGAATGTGTGCATTTTAGCGATCCTGTTAGGACGCGAACTGGAGTTTTCCAGTGAAGAGCTTAATAACATTGGCTTGTGTGCTCTGTTGCATGACATTGGCAAGACGAAAATTCCTCTTGAAATACTGAATAAGCCAGGGAAATTGGAAGGCGATGAACTGGAGATTATGCGCAAGCATCCTGAATTTGGTCGCGATATTTTAATGGCTGCCCACAACATCGATCAGGATGCTGTTGATGTTGCCTATGGTCATCACGAAAATCCGGCAGGTACCGGTTACCCAAGAGGTGTTGATAAAGGCGAACTGTCAAGTTTTGCCAAGATAGTCGCTGTTGTCGATGCTTACGATGCCATTACCAGCGACCGGGTTTACCAACAAGGCAAGTCGCATCTTAAGGCGCTGGATATTCTGGTTAAAGGCATGAATACCGAGTTTGAAGCCCACTTCGTTATTCAATTTATCAACTGTATCGGTTTTTACCCGCAAGGCAATTTAGTTGAATTGAGTAACGGCGAAATCGGCATAGTGGCAGAACAAAATAAAAGCGACCGCCTTAAACCCAAGATTCTTTTAATTCTTGATGAAAATAAAAAAACAGCGAACGAACGGATACTCGATTTGGCATCGGATGTTTCGGATATTAATGGCGTCCCTTATGAAATAAAAAAAATACTCTGCCCGCATGATTACGATATTGATCTAATGAAGTTTTATCATGACGGCAAATTCATTCAAAACTACCCGGTCATCGCATAAATAATAACCGCAACAAAGGCTAAGTTTCCAAACATTGAAAAAATGACTAAAAAAATTGATGTAACACAATTGCGAAAAGGCATGTTCATTTGCGGCACCGATCGAAAATGGATCGATATACCTTTCTTTCGCAAAAAATTCCTGATTACCACCGACAAGCAAATAAGCACTTTACAGGAATACTGCGAATTCGTTTATATCGATACCGAAAAAGGCGAGGATGTTAGTCCGGCAATAATCGAGCAACACAATGACGATACATTTGTTGATCTCGATAGCTCCAAACAAATCCATGAAGATACTTTATATCGAAAAAACTACGAAGACAGCCAGACTATATTAAGTGAAGTATTAAATGATGTACGGCTCGGTCGCTGTGTCGATAATCCCAAGGTGAGGGGCGTCGTGCAGGAGCTGATCGTCAATATCGTAAAAGATAGCCAATCCATGATCGGATTGATTCAGTCCAAAGACAAAAACGACACCTTGGCGCGTAAATCCGTCAATGTTTGTATCCTGGCGTTGGCTTTCGGTAAACATATAGGTATTCCGAAAGACAAAATGTATGAGCTGGGTTTGGGAGCGTTATTGCATGACATCGGGATGGTACAAATCCCCAGCAGAATCCTGTTAAAAAAACAGCCCTTGACGCCTGCCGAGCGCGCGATCATGGAAAAGCATACCGAGTATGGTCTCGCCATATTGGCTAAAACTCAGGAAATCCCTGTGAATGTATTAAAAATCGTTCATTCCCATCATGAACGCATGGATGGCAAGGGCTACCCGCAGAAATTACAATCCAAGGAAATCGGCTTGTTGGTGCGCATGGTAACGATTGTTTCCGTTTACGAAGCGTTAACGCGGGAGCGCTTTTACACTGAAACCCTGTCGCCGGTTGCGGCATTGAAATACCTGTATACCTCAGGAAAAGCGATATTCGATGCACCTTTGGTGGAAAAATTCATTCAGGCGCTCGGCATTTATCCATCGGGTTGCGTTGTCGTGCTTAATAGTGGGGAGATTGGTGTTGTCGTCAACGTCAATCCCCAGGATCGGTTGCGCCCGACATTGCGTATTGTTACCAATGCTCAAAAACAGTTGCTCGCGCAAGAGTCTGTTCTTGAACTCGCAGACCGAACCACTAAAGACATAGAAATCATTAAAACATTAGCAATGGATGATCCGATTATCGAACTGCTTATGACGCTTCACGAACAGGCAAAAGGCGGAGCGAATGAAACGGTGAAACTCAAATGAGGTACTCGACTCGGAAAACCATGAAAGAAATCGTTAACTTCGGACATACGGTCATCGTTCTTATGTCTGGGATCAGCACTGCCTGGGATCAGCAGACGCAACCGCTGTGGGATGCAGAAAAATCTTAAATTATAGGTAATTCAATGACTTCAGATAATAATTCGCTGTTGGTGCCCAATAAGATCGCATTAGCAACTAAGCCGGAATTACAGCCGCCGCTTACGGAGGAGGGTGACGAGTGGGAAGGGTTTTACGAAGATGATGAGTATGAAGAGTTTTAATGTTGCAGCGTTCCCATATTCCGTACTCATCTTTAAGTGTTGGGGACTCGCAGGATATAGGTCTAACAATGAGTGCTCCGTGTGGGAAGGATAGAAACAGTATGAGTAGTGTCTGGGCGATAGGCAATCATGTGAAGGTACAGGGTATGTCCGATGATTTTAAAATACTCTCTTATGACTTTATCTTGAGCGGCTGCGTTGAAATGATTTTGGAATCGCCTGAAGGCGGTAGAATTTTTTTAAAGCGGAGAAAATCGCAAATCCTAAACGCAGCCGATCAATGCGACACGAGTCAATAACAGAGTGAATAGGTGAAGCGTAAATGAAGACTAATAGGCCTGTGACTAACCGAGAAATCCTGATAAAGGAGGGGGCGCTGTTGGTTAGTCGAACTGACGTGAAAGGAATTATTTCTTACGTCAATGATGACTTTGTCAATGTCAGCGGTTTTACCCGTGATGAACTGATAGGCGCAAATCACAATATCGTCCGTCATCCCGATATGCCACCGGTAGACTTTAAAGATTTATGGCTGACCTTAAAAGTGCTGAGACCCTGGCAAGGATTGATAAAAAACAGAACCCAATCCGGCGATTATTATTGGGTGGAAGCCACTGTAATACCGGTATTTAAAAACGAAAAAGTTCATGAATACCTTTCGGTTCAACGCGTAGCATGTCGTGAAAAAGTTGAAAAAAAAGAGCGGCTACACAAGCTGCTTAGCGCCGGAAAAACAGCAAAAAGACCGGCCGGATTAGCCGCCATGGTCGGGTTAATCAAGGAAACAGATATCAGGAAAAAAATGGCATTTGCGCTGGCGGTGCTCTTGGTACCGGTTTTCTGCTTAATGTACCGGTTGTTTTTAGCGCAGGATTACCCGCTGTTAGCGAGTGTTGCCGCTTCAGCAATGATTGCATTGACGATAAGTTTCGATGTGATCAACAGCTTCACGGCCATGCTAAATAAAACCATCGGTATTTTTTATCATTTGTTCGAGAAAAGGTTTGGCGATGTGCGGGATTTAGCCCGGAATGACCTGGTCGGCGATTTCCAGCGCACCTTATATTCAATGGAGGTGAATCTGGATTTGGCGCAAGCTCGGGAAGATGCTGCAAAAGCTATGCAGGTTAACCAGGCGCTGGGTAACGTTCACACAGGGGTTATAGTGGCTAATAATGATTTTGAAATTATTTATATGAACGACAGTCTTTTGGGCATGTTCAAGAAAGCCGGAAGCGATAGCGATACACCGTTGCCGAATTGCAATACCGATAAACTGATGAGCGGAAAGACCGATAGTTTTTACCGGTATTCCGTTCCTCAACATCAGCCAAACTTAAAGAAACCGTATCGTTCGGAACTCCATATTGCGGGGCACGTAATCAGGTTTTCGATCTGTTCATTATGAAGCCGACAAGCAATAAACTGCCCGAATAGAACTGCTCGGCAGTTAGACAAATCGCATCGTTAGCACGCCGGAGCGTGGAAACGATGACAACCCGGAGATTGGGAAGCAGAAAAATCTTTGGCGAAATAACCCCTTAAACGAATTCATGAAAATAGAAGAAAAAGTTAATCAATATATAAAACAGTTCAAGAATACTACCGAGCATCTTGACCCGGCGGATGGACGTCTAAAAAAACTGGATATTGACTTCGTCCGAAAACTCTCACGGATTATTGAAACACACCCCCGCATTAAAAACGGGCAGTCGACGCGTATCGCGGAAAAGGCCTTGCTAATTGCGAGTGTGTTCGACATGAGCGCGGAAGAGAAGGGCGATATTCTCTATGCCGGATTGCTGATACAGCTCGGCAAGATAAGTTTGCCGGATAGATTGCTGGCAACGCCTTTTTATTCAATGTCTATGGTCGATAAATACCGCTATTTAGGACATGCGGTGGACGGTGAAGTTTTATTGCGTGGATTAACGCAGTTTAAAGGCGCTATTACTTTAATCCGCCATCAACACGAACACTATAACGGCCAAGGTTTCCCTGACAGTCTGGTTGAACACAACATTCCCTTCGGCTCCCGTATTCTCAGCGTGGTCAGTGACTATCTGGCGTATCTTGAGGGGGCAATGACCGGCAAAGTCATGTTCGCCGATGCCGCACTCAGTCAATTAATCATCCAGAAAGAAAGCCATTATGATCCTGAAATTGTCGACGTTTTCGTTCATGTGCTCAGAGGTGCGACCGTTGAAGAACTCAAAGAGATACGCGTTAAAGCAAAACTACTCGCGGTGGCTACAGAACAGTGGAGAAAAGGTCTTGTGCTTAATAAGCGAAATAAGCCCCTAAGCACGTCCACGATTGTTGAAATTGCATTGACGCAACTGAAACTGGGTATGAAAGTGGACAGCATCTATTTTGGCAGTGAGCCTTACATTAGAAATTGTATTGTGGATCAATCGATCATTGACAATGTCGCCGCATTAACAAAAAACAACGGTAAAAATCCCGTCATCAAAATTTTCCTGAGCATGAAATAAGTTATGGCTATCCCTTCGGCTCCGCTCAGGGCAGGCCCTGCCATGCACTATCAGGTAAATGCAAATAGATTTGTGTTGTTCGATGTATTCGCGACTCAACCTGTCTACGACAGACAACGTTGCACTTGAAGCCGATGGATGGTTCTCACGCTGGAACCTGGGAACAATAAAATTGTGAAATAGAAGCGCCCTTAATAATAAAAAACAGAAGATAGCTCATGAAAATCAATATGCCTGTAACTAACCAAGAAATCCAGATGAAAAAGGGAGGGATTCTGGTTTCACGAACCGATTTAAAAGGAATTATTACCGACTGCAATGATGAGTTTATTAATATCAGCGGTTTTGCCCGTGATGAGCTGATAGGCGCAAGCCATAATATCGTCCGTCATCCCGACATGCCGCCAGCCGCTTTTGAAGATTTATGGACAACGGTAAAAGCGCTTAACCCCTGGCAGGGGATAGTAAAAAACAGGACGAAATCAGGCGATTATTATTGGGTGGAAGCCAATGTACTGCCGGTGTTTAAAAATGGCAAGGTCGATGGATACCTGTCGGTTCGCCGTGCGCCAAGCCGTGAAAAGATTGAAAAAGCGGAGCAGTTATATCAACTGCTTAATGCCGGGAAAGCGACAATAAGGCCGACCGGTTTGGCGGCGATGGTTAAATCAATCAAGGAAATAGAACTCTTGAAAAAAATGGCCGGGGTGCTGGCCGTGTTGTTGATACCTGTTTTCTGCTTTATGTACCAGTTGTTTTTAGCGCAGAATTATTTGTTATTAGCCGGTGTTGCCGTGTCGGTAACGATGGCGTCGCTGATCGGCTTTAATGCGCTCCGCAGTCTTTCCGCTATATTAAATAAAACCATCGGTGTTTTTTATCGTCTGGCCGAGAAAAGATTTGGCAATGCCTATGCGTTAGACCGAAATGACCTGATCGGTGATTTTCAGAAAGCCATGTATTCCATGGAAGTGAATTTGAATCTGGATTTGGCGCAAGCCAGGGAAGATGCTGCAAAAGCCATGCGCATTAACCAAGCACTGGATAATGTTCAGTCCGGTGTGATGGTGGCGGATACCAATCTTGAAATTATTTATACCAACCATAGCGTTAATCGTATGTTCAAGGCTGTCGAGCGGGATATTCGTGAACAGTTGCCTAATTTCAATGCCGATAAACTGCTGGGTTCGAATATCGATAGTTTTCACCAGGATCCCTCGCATCAGCGTCGCCTGCTGGCCGAGTTAAAGGAATCGTATAGCTCGGAACTGCTTATCGGCGGCCAGCACATGAATATTATTGCCAGCCCGGTTATCAATGCTGAGGGGGAACGCATCGGTTTTGTCGCCGAATGGCAAAACAACACCCAAGAGGTTCTAATTGAACAAGAGATTGGGCAGGTAGTGCAGGATGTTAAAGCGGGTGATTTGAGCACTCGCATTGACATGGGCGATAAACAAGGGTTTGCCAAAATTCTGTCGTCCGGCATTAATGAATTGACCGATGCCATTGAACGTGTGTTGAGTGACGTTAGCAGGGTGATGGAAGCTATGGCTGAAGGTGATTTAACCACCGCCATCACTAATGACTATCAAGGCATCTATGCGGAATGCAAGAACAATATCAATGGCACCCTAATCAACTTGAGCAATTTCATTGTCCAAATCAGGGATTCGGCTGATTTTATAGACAGCTCATCGCAGGAAATAGCCAGCGGTAATGATAATCTGTCCCAGCGTGCCGAACAACAAGCGGCCAGCCTGGAACAAACCGCCGCCAGTATGGAACAACTCGCCACCACCGTAAAAGATAATGCAGGGAACACGCAACGGGCTCATCAAGTTGTTAATTCAGCAAGCCAATTGGCGCAAAAAGGCGGCGAGATCGTTAAGTCGGCGATCATTGCCATGCAGGATATTAATAACAGCAGTAATGAGATTGCCGAGATTATCGGCGTAATTGATGAAATCGCCTTTCAAACCAATCTCTTGGCGTTAAACGCAGCGGTAGAAGCGGCCAGGGCGGGAGAACATGGGCGCGGATTTGCGGTGGTGGCAACCGAAGTGCGTAATCTGGCTCAACGCAGTGCCGACGCCGCCAAGCAAAGTAATGACCTGATTCAGAACAGTATGCAAAAAGTCCGTGCGGGAACGGCATTCGTTAATGAAACAGGTATTGCGTTAACTGAAATTGTCAACAGTGTCGCACAAGTCGGTGAAATTGTTGCTCAAATTGCAAACGCCAGCGCAGAGCAGACGGCGGGTATCGATCAGGTCAATCAGGCGGTTTCGCAAATGGATGATATTACTCAGCAAAATGCGGCTTTAGCGGAACAAGCGGCAGCGAGTAGTATTTCTATGCATGATCAGTCTACCAATATGAGCAAGTTGCTCGGTTTCTTTAAAATAAATTCGAAGGCTGCCTCCTCGCAGCCAGTTAAAACTGCCGGGTATAGTAAGGTGCTGGTAGCGCCGGTAAGAGCAACAGCGAAAAAACCTGTAGCCTCATCGAGTAAGCCCAACAGCGATATTAGCGACGAATGGGAAGAGTTTTGATAATGAAGCAAAAATAGGTATGCCCTGCAAGGCACTGCGACTTGAATACCGCAGTTTTATGATGATTGAGGGGAATTTGTGTGACGAAGATCGAGCAACTTGAAAGTGAAATAAAGCAAAAGACCAAAGAATTAAACATAAGTTTGAAGACCCAAATTTTGTTGCGTGAAAGACTGAAAAATAACACTAAGACGCTGGGAGAAGTCTTAGACCAGCTTAAGGCGATAGAAGCCTATTTAGAAAATTCAAACGAATATGTCTATAAGCTAAAGCAGGAAAACTTGAAGCTTAAATTATCATGCGACGAATGGGCGAAGCGAGCCATAAAGCTTGAGTTTGAGGTTTTAAGTGCGCGCGATGCGGCAAAAGAATAAGCAGTTGTATGGAATTTACACCCTAAAAAAATATGCACCTCTATGACATCCTCTCATTCAAAACTTATTTTTGTCGCAATGCTGTCGGTTTTATCGAATGGCTGCGCCCAGTATTCCGGCGGTCTGGATTGTGCCGCCCTGTCAATGCAAACTATGTCCCTGTCAGTACAAATTATCCTGATATTGGTAAGCATGAACCGGAATATTATCTGGTAAAAAAAGACGATACCTTGTATGCAATATCGCTACTGTTTGATCTGGATTATGGGCAATTAGCACAATGGAACCAGATCGCTCCGCCTTCTTATACGATCAGAATAGGCCAAAAAATAAGACTTTCTGACCCGATTTGGAAAAAAAATTCGGATTTAGGAAGCCGTGGAAAGTAAAGCCTGGTTAAGCGTATGCGCTGGCAGAGATACGTAATCGCCGCAGCACGCTTTGAGTGACTTAGACTTTGCAAAGAAAACGATTATTTGCGCAACGCTGGTCTAGTCAATGTTAAATGCAGGGTTGTATGTTGCACAAAGGTATTGCGATTGCACAGCAAATGGCAATTGGTTTGTGCAAAAAGAAATCCAGTGCCGATTAGTGTTTGCAGGCAAATATAGGACTTACAGTTTTCCGTATGCAGCTGAAATTATAAATAAATACGGATCACATGAATCGAAATTGGACAGCTGTCTGATGAAAAGCAGCCAAGCGTATCAGGCAGGTTGCGGAAAAATGTCACCGACAACCATAGTATGGATTGCGGCTTTTGTCCCTCTCTCCTTGCGGGATGCCTACATGGATACAGGTTAGTAGAGCACTAACGGTAGGCGCTTTACGACTGCACGGATGCAGGAGGTAGAGCAATGCAGTAGCAAGTGTTGAGCGGCTGGGGTGAGGGCTATCAAAAAGCGCAAACCGTGGTTTTTCAAAGTTTAAATCTAGTCATGTTTCGCGTCGTATAAATGATAGCGGTTTTTCCCGGTCTGCTTGACGACATACATGGCCTGATCGGCTTGGCGCAATAGCGTATCGCCGTCCTCGTTGGCAGAAGTATGAAAAGATACGCCAATACTGGCCGACACCGTAACTTCATGACTGCCGATGACTATCGGCAGAGCGATAATTTCCAGAATGCGGTCGAGAATTTGGCCGCACTCCCGTTCTCCGGCAAGATCATTAAACAACACAACGAATTCATCTCCGCCCAGTCGTGCCAGGGTATCGCCCGCGCGCAACGCTTCTTGCAGGCGACGGGACACTTCCACCAGTAATTGGTCGCCGGCCTCGTGTCCGCACCGGTCGTTGACCTGCTTGAAGCCGTCAAGGTCCAAGTAGCAGACGAACAGCATCCTGCCGCTACGTTGCGCCTGCGCGATGGACTGAACCATACGATCGGCCAGCAAGCGCCGGTTAGGAATGCCGGTCAGCGCATCGTAATAGGCGACTTGGCTCAGCTCGGCCTCATGTGCTTTGAGGTAGCTGATGTCGGAAAATACCCCGACATAGCGTCGCACCCGACCATCATCGTCGCAGATGGCTGCAATCGAGAGTAACTCCGCAAAAACCTCGCCGGATTTTCGCCGGTTCCAAATCTCGCCGCGCCAGGCCCTTTTCTGCTTCAGAGCTTGCCACATCTTTGCATAATAGGTCTTGTCCTGTTGTCGCCCCGAACTCAGCATCTTGGGGTCCTTGCCGATGACCTCTTCGCGGGTGTAGCCTGTAATTTGGGTGAATGCCGGGTTAACGTTCAAGAAAACATTGTTCGCATCGGTGATTACGATACCTTCCTGGCTGTTGTCGAACACGCCGGCAATGATGCGCAGGTCTTCCACCGCTCGCTTGCGTTCGGTGATGTCGCGAAAATACCAGACGCGTCCGTAGTACTGCCCGTCCGCTCCGGTGGCAGGAGCAGAATAGCGGTCGATTATTCTTCCATCTTTCAGCTGTATTTCTTCGCGACTTTTGTCGTCTCGGTGCTCGTATAGATATTGGACACGGGCGAGAAATACGTCCGGTTCGGCGATTTGATCAAGAACTGATTGAAGTACCGGCGCATCCAGCCGCTCACTCACCAGTTGCGGGGAGAGCTGCCATAGGTCGATGAATTGTTGATTGTAGGAGATGATGTGTGCGTTTTCATCAACCACCAGGATGGCATCGGGCGAAACCTCCTGCTGGGTCTGCAGGATCGTATTCTTGAGTTTGATTTCCTCCTGCGCTCGCTTATGCTCGGTGATGTCGCGCCAGACGCCAACCAGCAGACGCTTGCCGGAGAGATCCAGCATGCGGGAATTGATCTCGACATCCAGGATACTTCCGTTCTTGCAGCGGTGCCGGTTCTCAAAAGACATTCCGCCCGATTCCCCCATCTGCCGCATCGCCGTAACCAGCGTTTCTTCATTCAAGTCAGCCTGGGTGTCGACCAGCCGCAGTTGGAGGAATTCTTCATGCGTATAGCCCAACATGCGACATGCGGCAGGATTAGCCTCGACAAAGCGCAATGTCTCCGGGTCTATCAGTTCGATAGCGCTGGGCGCCTGTTCGAAAATGGCGCGGAACAATTCCTCCCGCTCCACCAGTTGCTGTTCCAGGCGCTTGCGCTCGGTGATGTCCTCGGTGATGCCCATCAATTTTTCAACGCCGCCATTCTTGTTCTTGATCGGAACAAAACACGACTTATAAATATTCCCGAGCGGACCATCGGCCTTAAACTCGAAGTGGCTGCTTTCCCCGGCATAAGCCTGGGTAAGTAATGCCCCTATGCGTTCCCGGTCGGCAGCGCTGATTGAATCCAGGTATAAATATCCTTGTATCTCGCATTCCTCTTTCAGCCCCAACATGCACAGTCCCGCGGTGTTCATGGAAACTATTCTGCCAGCCATGTCTATCTCGTGGATACACATGGGAGAGTTTTCGACCAGCAAGCGGTTGTGGTTTTCGCTTTCACGCAAGGCACGGGTAATTTTCTCGTTTTCCCGCAATGCCGCTTCCAGTTCATCGGTGCGGCGGCGAACCAGATCTTCAAGCGTAATTGTTGACTGAAACAGATTGAAGTCGGACGTATCGATGTTCGCGCTGCTTTCGGCGCGATTTATTAACGCTTGAACGACCTTGTTCAAGCGCGCGATCTCAGCATGCAATGCCTGCTCGTTCATGCCCGCTTGATCAGTCATCGTGCATCTCTGTCTCTATCCCGGAAGCGCTGCCAAAGGCACAGCCGGTGAAAGTCTGATTGTTGTGTATGCCGCGGAATTGTTCGCCGTAGCTACTGAAACCTATCGTGTTGTTACGCTGGAAAATCTCCATAACGTGATCCTTCAAGCCGTTTTTGGAAACTTCCAGGTTGCGCAAAATGCAGTCGCAACCCAAGACCAGTTGAGTTGAGCCTATTTCTGTCCGAATTGCATCGAAAGTCTGCTCCAGGTTATCCACTAAATTCACGCCATGCGCCACTCTGAGTACCAGGCCCGTTTCAATGGCGCAATAGAAAGTCAGGCTGCCGTCTGCATTTGCCTTCTGGATAGAGCGTACATAATCCGTACCGCCAATTTTTACCACGACGGAGGGAAAGGCAAAGTCTTTTGAATTGAATTCGTTAATGGCAACACCGACCAGCCGGGCGTACTCTGTGGCTGCAGGTAGCCCATTGATCTCTTTGACAATGCGCTTGGCGGGATCGGCTTCCGTGACTACGAAACGTTCGTCAGTCGAAACGAAATGATGGGTCTTGAATATTTTGAAGGGTAGGGCCGTGTTAACCAGAACCAGTGCCGCGCTGTCGGTATGGAAGTTACCATTACTATAAACATAAGTTTTGGCAAACTTTTGGTCGTCCCCCGCCGATCCGCCAAACAACGTGATCTTGCCTAATGTATATTGCAATGCATGCGCCACTCGTTCTTCGCGCCCGGACATGCCGTCAATCAGCAGCAGCGCGAAGCTATGATCCGGGCTTGGGTTTGAGGCTTTACTCTCAAGCTGCTGCAACAGGGTTTGGGCGAAGTCATGGCCTTTGGTAATATCGAACTCGCTTAATTGATCCAGCAGCCCGCTGACAGCGACGCAACTGGCTTCAGGAAAACTAACACCGGACAGGCTATGCCGGCAATAACCAGCCGGCCCGATTTCTCCAGCGGTGGTGCAGCCGATAACTTGAACCCCGGCAAACAAACGCTGCATTTCTGTAGCCAGCAGGTCAATGTCGTATTCGCTGGAGCAAAAGAAAACCACCAACGCCATGTCCTGCTGCGCCACCGCGGCATGAAACTCCTGCACCGCCAGTTTTGCATCGGTAGCGCGCGACTGAAACGTGAGTATTTTGTTGGGATCGCTCATATTTCCATCGCAAATTTTCAAATTGTTTGAACTGTAGTCGATTGACTACACGACACTGAAAGAATGATTACATTATAGGTGGTAACTACTCAGCCTAGAATAATAGTTTGCTGGTTTTTGAAGTAAATAAAGGAGCAAAGGGGCTTGCATTGTGCGCGATCAAGTTTTTATTTTGGAGAAATGCACAATACAAGACCTGATTATCGATAGAAGCGTATGGAGAGTAGGCTGAAATAAGGATATCCAAGCCTGTCCTGAGTTTGTCGAAGGGCACGTAGACAAGCGCATGGCGCGAGGTGGCGTTTCCGGCGAATTTGGGAGGTATTTGCCGGAAACGCCAGTTTTCGCGGTCGCTCGAACCGGCTTATTCCGGCCTACCGGGCTGGGCGGTATCCGCCAGAGCCAGACCGCCACCAAACAAAAACTGTAATGTAAACTTTGCTCCCTTTTCCGCCACGAGTTTTAACCGGACTAGGTCAGTTTAAGCCCTCGATCAATCATCATTAGCCCCATCAGAATAACCAGAATACCGGACACAGCCAGTAATTGATTTTGGGTTTTGCCGCTCAATGCACTGGCGAACGCACCGAAGGCTAACAAAGGAATCAATGTACCAGTGCCAAAACACAACAGTAACAGTGCTCCTTTCAGTGGATCGGCGGTACCAAGTGCCATGATATACATAGCTTGCAGTGGACCACAGCCAAGTAAGAAGCCGCTCAAAAAACCGACGCTAAAGGGGTTGCGCCTGGGTTTTATATCTTGATAGATTCGCTGTGTAACTGTTCCTGATTTGGAGCGTAGCGATGGCAGACGAAATTTTGGAAACAGCTTAAGCATGTTCAAGCCAAACAGCACCAAAAACATGCCTGCCACAAGCGCGGCGATTCCACGCATGTGAGGGGTGATGGTGAGAACGGCCCCCAGAGCACCAAATACCGCACCGAGCAGCGCATAGGAAATATTCTTACCCAGTGCGTATGATAAATGGGCAAAAAATACCGCTCGCCGTCCTTGTACACCCTGGGTGTAATTCATCACAAAACCACCGCACATACCGATGCAGTGGAAGCCTGTGAGAAATCCCGCCGTAAAAATTACGCCATAGCCCAGGCTGGCATCGAAGTGCTTCATCAATCCAGGCATCTGGCTTTTGCCCCAGAAGGCGATTCCGCCGACCAAAGCCAGCAACACTAAAAACACGGCGATCTGCTTTAAACGTGGGCGCCACGAAACTTGTTCGACCGGGGTATCATAGCTATAACCCTTGCTTTCGATGCAGGCAAGGATTGTAGACGGTGAAATAAGGGCATCATCAAAACGAACCTGCACCTTTTTTGCTATATGATCGGCGCTAACCATGTCGACCCCCGGCAATTCCTGCACCGCAGTGCTGATAACCGCCTCACAGCCTGCACAGTGCATACCGTTAATGGGAAATGAAAGAGTGCGTTGAGTCATATAAACCTCTTACGGCAAAAATGGAAGGCAACTTTAACATTCCGGCAACTTGTGCGGTTGTTATTTGTGCATTTGATGATCTGAATGTCCTGATATCGCATGACGCGCATGATCACTTAATTGGGCATCAAACCATTGATGAATGGCATTGATAAGGATGGGACTCTCTGTTGAGTAATTAATTTCCGCTCCATCGGGTAACTCTTTATATGCGATATCAATTTGATTTGGCTTTGCCTTGCGCAATTCGTCCAAACCGGGCATGGCGGCACCGTGAATTTTCGCAGGATTAGAAAAATCACCTTGCTTAAATTCATCGGAAATCTTAGTCAAATGCTCGCGTATTAACTTAATTTGCCCGGTGTTGGCTGGGTCTTTGACGATGACCTGTTACACTCCGCCTGTCGTTGTTTTTGAAAATACATGAGTGGTTTGTTCTAAATTAAAAGGCATCACATGAGAGCCGCGTTGTACGACTTCATCCAGTCGTCGTTCACTGGCTTTTTCCACTGCATAAGCGGGAATTGTTACCAGTAAAACAATAAAGAGAAATACTATGGTTAATTGTTTCATTAATGGTTTCCTTTTTTAGAGGGATAAGTGAAAAGCCTAGTAGGGGTGCATCGGTACCATTTACGAATGCGGAATGACCGACCGGGTAATTCTGAAGCATTCCGACAAGCAATCCATTTCGGGTATTGGGTATCAAGATCTACAAGTACGGTTGAACATCGAAAAGGAGGGGCGATGCCCCTCCTACCGGGCTCCAAAATATTTTCGTTAAAGCATTACATTACAAGACCGTAGGATGTGGTGAACGCAGTGAATCGCATCAATCGAGGAATGGCGAACGGTGCGGTTCATTCCTCGGCAATTGCTCTCGGCATTGCAGCTCTACCTCCAGCATCCATGCTCAAAATACAACATGCGGTGCAATACGGCTAAAGCCTATTGCATCTACGGATTGCGCCTTACCGCGTTCATCTAATTAGGAGCGGGCAGAAAATAGCTTCACTAATAGACATCTTGTAAGAACCATAAAACATTGCTGTTGCCTGCTCAAAATCCTTACCAATCACTGCGACTGCATCCGTTAACAGGCAAGTTGGCTGCTTTTTGCGTTCGGCATTGATCTATATTAGTTATCGTATAACCCTGGAAATGATCATCACCGAACAGGAAATTATTGCGGTTAATGTGGGGGTAATCATGATGATTTGTATCAAACATGAACTGTCATTTGGTAATGCGAAACATGGAGATCGAAACATGCCCTACTTTTCGTCTTTAAGCTCATTGTCTTCCGGGCAACCGTAATGTTTGGCCGTGTAAGATAATATCAATATAGAACCGCTGAGTATGGCAATTGCGACTGTGATGCTAAGCAATAAATAAAGATGGAAGCTATCCGCTACTTTCTGTACATCAATGACTAAATGGCGTGATAACGCAGTGATCGCGATATAAATCAGAAACTGTACAGGCAGTCGACGCGTTTTAAAATAAGTACCGACCATGGCGCCTAATTCAAGATAAATAAACAGCAAAAGTATCTCTTCCAAACGGGCATGTCCTGATTTCATCATCTCGATATAATCATGAACAGCAGACCAGACTATCGTGGCGCCTATGCCGAATAATGCGAGATAGTGAAAAGTATCGACCAGGATGTCGCCGATTTTATGAATTAGAACGGTTTTACTGTGCATGGATAATCTTCCAATGAGTTAACCTTAAATTGGGACGGGTTCTTATAAACCCGTCCGTGATGTTTACTCCTACAGTCACATCGTTAACAGTCTAGGATTTATAAGCCGGTCTTTGCTATTGCAACTCTAATTAATTCATCCACTTCATTCGATGCAGCAGCAGATTTTTCAGTGAGTGCTGAGTATTCAGCAACCCCAACAGCCGCTTCAACAACCAGGCCGGGCGCTTTAACTTGCTGTGAAATTCCGTTTTTAATCTGCCCCGCAAGCCGCTCGGCTTTCCTCAACGGCGAACCCGGCAGGGCGATCAAGAAGTCTTGCTCTCCCATTCTCGCTGCAATATCGACGCCAGCCCTGATGTCGCTCTTAAAACAATCGGCCACGCCGCGTAATATCGCGTCCATCTCGTAGTCGGGCAGGTCGTTATGCTGGGTTTTAAAATCTTTCAAGCTGATAAAAAGAATGGAAAACGGGAAGCCGTTGCGTTTGGAGTTTTCGACTTTTTCCTGTAAGCGGCCCAGCATCGTGTCTCTGGTCATTAACTGGGTTAGCGGGTC
>Ga0207975_100333_pt1 | contig 27772 bp, 25 predicted proteins | sample LakWasMe91_HOW11_2_FD_183913 | JGI IMG/M metagenome (GOLD analysis project Ga0207975, IMG submission 183913) | Freshwater sediment methanotrophic microbial communities from Lake Washington under simulated oxygen tension - Sediment Metagenome... | ecosystem: Environmental > Aquatic > Freshwater >...
ACTTTTTAACGAGGACTTGACAGGTCCAATACATATCAGTGTCCTGAATTGCAAGTTCGTTGAACAATAAATGTGGCGAAATCGACCTGAGACAAGGAACAAAGCACAGCAAGGCCGAGGCCTTGCGCGCATTGTGAAGCAGTATCGGGCCGATTCTCGTCATATTTATTCAACGAATCTGTAATTCCGGACACCAGGCGCTCAGCGCTGGCCCGGCGCCGGGCTGGCGCCGACACTCGCGGCGGCGCCCAACAGCTCCATCGGCATCGGGAACACGATGGTGGTGCTCTTGTCGCCGGCGATGTTGCTCAAGGTTTGCATGTAACGCAGTTGCATCGCCCCGGCTTGCTGCGAGAGCACATGCGCGGCCTGGCTCAGTTTTTCGGACGCCTGCAGCTCGCCCTCGGCATGGATGATCTTGGCGCGCCGCTCGCGCTCGGCCTCGGCCTGGCGCGCGATGGCCCGCACCATCGACTCGTCCAGGTCGACATGCTTGATTTCGACGTTCGACACCTTGATGCCCCAGGTATCGGTTTGCGCGTCCAACACCTGCTGTATATCGATGTTGAGCCGCTCGCGTTCGGCCAGCATGTCGTCCAGTTCGTGTTTGCCAAGCACTGCGCGCAGCGTGGTCTGCGCCAGCTGGCTGGTCGCCTCGAAAAAATTCTCCACCTGGATGATGGCGCGCTCGGGATCGACGACGCGAAAATAGACAACCGCGTTCACCTTCACCGACACGTTGTCGCGCGAGATCACGTCCTGCTTGGGAACGTCGAGCACGACGGTGCGCAGGTCGACCCTCACCATCTGCTGCAACACCGGGATCAGGAGAATCAGGCCTGGCCCCTTGACCGCCCAGAAGCGGCCCAGCTGGAACACCACCCCGCGCTGGTACTCGCGCAGGATGCGGATCGATGATGCCAGCAGCAAGAGGACGACGATCACCAGGCTGCCCAGGCCGAAACCGATATCGAACAACATCTCATTCTCCTTTTTGCTTGTCCTGCGCGACCACCCGCAGCAGCAGCCCGTCGCGCCCCACGATGCGCACCTGCTGCCCGCGCCGCAGCGGTCCCTTGGCGGCCACGCGCCAGGTTTCGCCGTCCACCCGGGCCCAGCCTTCGCGCGGCGCATCGTCGAGCACCTCGGCCATGCGTCCGATGAGCTGGTCGGCGCCGCTCGCGGCGTGGCGCCTGCGCGTTTTCAGCGCGACCCCGACCGTGCTGGCGATCAGCGCGAAGCTCACCACCGCAATGCTGACGATCACCGCGGGCGGGATGCCGTAGCCGGGCACGTCGGTGTCGAGCACGATCAGGGCGCCGGCCACGAAGGCGGCAATGCCGCCCACGCCAATGATGCCGAAACTGGGCAGGAAGGCCTCCCCGATCATGAAGGCGATGCCAAGCAGTATCAGTCCGAGGCCGGCATAGTTCACCGGCAGCAGTTGCAGCGCGTACAGCCCCAGCATGAGGCTGATGGCGCCGATGACGCCCGGCGCAACCGCGCCCGGACTCATGAATTCGAACAGCAGGCCATACATGCCGACGGTCATCAGCAGCAGCGCGATGGTCGGATTGGTGATGGACGTCAGCAGCCGCGAGCGCCAGTCCGGCTGCACGTCGTGCAGCGTGGCGCCGCGCGCCTGCAGCAGCCTTTCCTGGCCCAGCACCGTGATTTTCCTGCCGTCGAGCTGGGCCAGCAGGCTGTCGATATCGGGCGCGACGACATCGATGACGTTCAGCTTCAAGGCATCGTCGGCCGACAGGCTGAGCGCCTCGCGCACGGCACGCTCGGCCCAGTCGGCATTACGCCCGCGCATTTGGGCCAGCCCGCGGATATACGCGGCGGCGTCGTTGATTTCCTTGCGCGTATGCGGCTCGGCGGACGCGCCGGAACCGGCGCTGTCCGGCTTGCGGGCCGGCTGGTCCGGCTCCATCCCGGGAGCGCCGAGCTGAACCGGCGTGGCCGCGCCCAGGTTGGTGCCCGGCGCCATCGCCGCAATATGGCTTGCATACACGATGTAGGTGCCGGCGCTGGCCGCGCGCGCGCCGCTCGGCGCCACGTAGCTGGCAACCGGCACGCTCGAGCTCAGGATGGCGCGGATGACAGAGCGCATCGAGGTGTCGAGCCCGCCGGGCGTATCCATTTGCAGCACGACGAGCTGGCTGCCGTCCTGCGCTGCGCGCGCTATGCCACGCGCGACGTAGTCGGCGTTGGCCGGGCCGATGGCGCCGTCGATGGTCAGGCGCGTCACCGGCGCGCGCGTGGTTTGCGCAGCCACGCAACAGGCTGCCATCAGCAAACAGTGAAACAGAACAAGCAAGGCCGCGCGCGCGTGCCGGAACATGGCGCCCCCGAGGTGGGACGAGATGTCCCAACACCGGTTAGAAAGAAGCGAGCAACTTAGGTTCCAGGTCGTCGTCTTCCACGAGCGACGATTGTGCCAAAAAAAATCGGGGACAGACCCCGATTTCCCAGTGTCGAAAAATCGGGGTCTGTCCCCGATTTCCCGGTGTCGGGAAAACCGGGCGCGCCGAGCCCGCCGCTGGCGGCTCACACCAGCAGCGCTGCGCTCATCGACTTGACCTCTTCGGACGACTCTTCGAGGATGCTCTTCAGCATGGCGTCATCGACGATGAAGTCGAGCACGGAGTCGGAATGCTCTGGCATCTCGGGCAACTGGGGCGCAAGCGGCGATGGCACCGGTGCGAACTGGTTGGCCAGCAGCAGGGTGTCGAGCAGGGTCGAAGGCGGCATGCTGAGCCAGCCGTCACGCAGCGCTTCGATCGCACTGCTGACCGGCTCGGGGATGAACAGCTTTTTCATCACCTCGCGGCTGACCACTTCCTCGCACAGCTCCGCCCATTTTTCGGGATCTTCGTCTAGCAGGCCGGGAAACTCATCGGCGCGCGAGAGCAGGTAGAAGCCGCCGACCTCGTGCACGATCGCGGCAAACATCGCGGTGTCGGGATTGACGAAGGTGACGCGGCGCGCAATGACCTGCGACAGCGCGGCCACGTGCGCGGTATGTTCCCACAGCTGCTCGGCCTTGGCGCGCACGCCGGGGTCGACGATGCGCGCGCCGAACTGGCGCACCACCAGGCTCGCCACCAGGGTCTGCAGGCTGCGGTAGCCAATGCGCATGACGGCCGCACGCACATTCGTGAGCGGCCCCTCGCCCGGACGGTTGAAAGCTGCCGAATTGGCCAGCGCCACCGTGCGCGCCGCCAGCTGCGGCTCGCCCAGCACCAGCTTGATCGCGTCCTCGATATGGCAGTCGGGGTTGTCCAAGGCAAGTTGCAGGCGCAGCGCGGCGTTGACGCTGGTGGGAAAGCTGATTTCCCCGCGAGCGGCTTGAGCTGCAATAAATCCAAAGGCTTCTAGTTTGTTCACCCAAAAAATTATACTCTTTGCGACCCGCGCCATGACAGCATCATTCGACGATAGCGGCCTGGCAGGTGACGCCAATGCGACACATCGCGCATTTTTCCTCGTATGGCGCGCAAGTTCTCGCATCTGCCGAGTCTGCCTGCCGCGGCCCTGCGCTGGCTCAACGAGGCATGGCGGACCGAGCCTATGATCGAAACGGGCGCCGCCGACGCGCCGCCCGCCTCCCTCCAGTTCGCCCACTCCTAAAGAGAGGAACACCATGCCTGCACATTTGCTGATACAAGATGGCTCACCCTGGTGGCTCAGTCCCGACCTTTGGGTCGTGCCCGGTAATGACCCGAACGGTCCGCCCGGCTCGCCCGTCGCCGGCATCAATGCCTACCTGTGGGCCCGCGTGGCCAACACCGGCAACGTGGCGGCCAACGGCACCCGCGTCGATTTCTATTGGGCAAACCCGTCGGCCCAGATGGTGGTCGGGGTCGCCACCTTCATCGGCTCGGCCTTCGCCGACCTCGACCCGGGCGCCACCCAGGACGTGCTGTGCCTGGTTCCGTGGAAGCCCGTTATCGTCAACGGCGGCCATGAATGCGTGCTCGCGGTCGCGCACGGCCCGGGCGACAGCAACCCGATTCCCGATCCATTGCCAAACGGATATCTCTTCGATCCGCCTGCCCACGACCAGATCGCCCAGCTCAACCTGAGCGTGCTCGAAGCGTCCATGCTGAGCATGCCGTTGACGCTGTTTGTCAACGCGGTCGGGCGCGCCGGCAAGCAGGTCACGCTGGCGCTCGAATTCGGCGGCGAGGTCGATGCGCGCGTGCTGGCCAACCTGGGCGTGAAAGGGCTGCGTCCCGCCCCCGAGCGTCATGTCGATGCCGGCCTGAGCCTCGAGGCGCACTGCCCGGAGCAAGGCAAACCGGAAGGCAAGCCCCGGCTCGAGCTGAAGGTCGAGCGCGACGCTTCGGTGCCGGTATTCGTGTCGCTGCAGGCGCGCCGCCTGCAGCGCGGGCAATACCAGCTGGTCCATGTCGTCGAGCGCAGCGGCGACAAGCTGCTCGGCGGCGTGTCCTTCCTGGTGGTCAACACGCGTGGCCACGAACAGCAATCCGCAACCTCCACTGAGGAGCAACAGTCATGAGCGCGATCCCACTCCAGGTGCTCACGCGCCCGTTCGCCATCGAGCCGGTCACCAACATCATGCTGCCCGACGGTATCTTCGATAACGCCATCTTCAACCTGCGCCTGGCGGCCCATTTCACCAACACCTCGAGCAGCGCGCTCACCAACGTCACCATCTACTTCGAGAGCGTGGGCGATCCGGGCATCGTGCCGGTCGCGCGCACCCACTTCTTCGCCTCGATCCCGGCCGGCGCCGCGGTGCTGGTGCAGTGGGACGCGAACTTCGAACACGCCTCGCCCGGCAAGCGCCTGGTCAGTTTCGTGGCCAAGGGCGACGGCTTCACCTCGCGCCGCTCGATCCAGCAGATCTTCGTGTCGCAAACGCGCTTCGACAGCGCCACCAACACCTATACCTGCACCGTCGAGGAAGGCACGCTGACGGTCTCGAACATCAGCGGCCACCTGCCCGGCAAGGAATGGGGCCAGCCTGACGGCAGCGGCAAGGAGTGCCGCTGCCCGCCAACGGTCGGACCGGTGGTGCCGACCGGCATGACGATGGTGTGGGCGCCCAATCCGGCCTACGCCGGGGTGCACGGCGAGCTGCCTTTTTCCGATCCCTGGTGGAAGATCCTTGCGATCATCGTGGCCATCGTGGCCGCCCTGGTGGCGATCATCGCGGCGGCGCTGGGCGCGGGCAAGGCCAATTTCAGCGTCGGCGGCACCGTCGAAGAGACCGACCCCAGCGTGAAGTGCTGCACCCCCAAGGGCGCCGGCTCGGGCGCGCCGGAGTTCACGGTGGCAGGAGTGGCCTCGGCCATCGCTTCCGGCGCCATCGTGGTGGCCTGTTCCGACGCGGCCGATCCGTTCTGGCGCGGCCAGGAAGCGACCCCGCCGGCGCCGGGCGAGACGACCATCGGCGAACGCGTGGTGGCGAAATGGGAACTGCCCGAAGCGCCCAACGCAGGCAAGGCCTACCCGGCCGACATCAGCTTCCGCTACGAGCGCTTCACCACCGGCGCCACGTATTCGCATTCGGTCACCGAAACCCAGACCAACATCCATGTCGCCGGCGACGTGGTGGTCGAGGCGCCGGGCGTGGTCCATGCGTTCGAGCCGCTGTGGGTGCGCGCGCAGTTCATGAAAACCGATGGCGGCCGCTTCAAGGGCAGCGACCTGTATGCCTTCGTGCTGTTCCAGGCGCCGGGCGGGCTGTTCTTTGTCCAGCCGCTGACCGACGACGGCCTCGGTTTCGACCCGGGCGCCAACGACGGCATCTACGCCGGCAGCCTGGACCTGTACCGGGCCTACCGCCTGCTGCTGTCCCAGGACCCGCCGCAGGACGTGTACGGCCTGTGGCGCGTGTTCCTGTTCGCGCAGGACGTGAACCTGACCAAGCCGGGCACGCCGCCTGAAATCGCGGCCCAGCACATCGGCGGCTTCTTCGTGGCCAGCGCGATCGAGCTCACCTTCGATCCGACCTTGCCGTGCCCGCTCAAGGCGCAGGCGAACATCACCGTCGTCTGAGGAGGGCCGGCGTAAAAAAGGGCAGCGCGCGCCAGGCGCCTGCCCTTTTTTGCCGCGCGTGGGCTTACTTCACCTTGATCGCGCTTTGCACGTCGGTCACGCCCTCGACGCTGCGCGCCACCCGCATCGCCTTGTCGGCGTCGGCCTTCGAATCGACAAAGCCGCTCAGCATGACGACGCCCTTCTCGGTCTCGACGTGGATCGCCATCGCCTTCAGGTCTGGCTCCTTGAAGATGTCGGCCTTGACCTTGGTGGTGATGACGGAATCGGCGGTCTTGGCGGCCACCGTCTCGGCGGCGCGTTCGGTTTTCTGGGCAACCGTTGCCGCAGCCGCCTTGGCCCTCTCGGCCGCCTGTTGCGCGCTCGTCCTGGTTGTCTCTGTTGCAGTCTCGGCGGTACGCTCAGTCTTCTGGGCGGTGGTCTCGGCGGCGCGCTCGGTCTTCTCGGCAACCGTCTCGGCGGCTCTCCCGGTCTTCTCGGCAACTGTTTCGCCTGCACGCACGCCAGTGCTGCGGTTGTCGATCAGGCAGCCGGCGCTGGGCTTGCCGGCGATCTGCTCGCATTTCTGGACCGCAGCCGCCTTGTCGGCATCGCGCGTCACGCTGTCGGTCGTGACCGCGACATTGCGGTCGGCCTTGGCGTCGGCCAGCGCGGCGGTGTGCACCGAACGCGCATTGGCGACACAGTTATCCTTGTCGGCCCCGCTCATGCCGGCACACTTGGCCTTGGCCAGCGCATAGTCGGCGTCGGCCACCGCCACGCGCGCCTTGGTACGGCCCTTGGTCGTGTTGTTGTATTGCGCAATCGCATCAGCTTCAGCATGGGCGCGGTCGGCCTTCGCTTCCTCCACGCACACATCCTTGGCGTTGCCGCTCATGTCCGCGCACTTGGCGATAGCGCTCTTGTAGTCGGCCGCGACCTGCTTGGTGAGGTTACGGTAAGTGGCCGGGTCGTGATTTAGCGCGGCAGTCGGAGCGGCCGCAAAACTGGCGCCGGCGGCAGCGGCCAGCAGGCTAGCGATGATGCTTTTCATGGCGAGATCCCTTTGCGTGTTTGTTGTGGTAGCATGATTTAACGCCCGTTCGAGCGTGCTGCTCTGTGCGACAACGTACACTGGTGGGTAAATTCAGCGATATCTGGCCATGAGCTTGTCGGCGAGCAAAAACAAGCCGCCTTCGGCATCGCGCGCACCGTCGGCCAGGGCAATTTCCAGCCAGGGCATGGTGTCGTGCTTGGGTTCGCGAAAGCGCATGCGCACCAGCAAGATCTGCCTGAGCATCGCATCGAAACGGTCCGGATGGTAACGCGCCAGCCAGGCCACCTCGGTCATGTCGGCGTACGCTTCCTCGGTCAGGATGCGGCGGTTGAACCAGTTGCGGATGAAGGTAAAGCGCGCCGCGATGGGCAACAGTTTTTCGTTGGCGGGATAGCCATTCAGGCGCCGGTAGCAATGCCCGACTTCATGGATCGCGGCGCCGCTCAGGAACAGCTCGAGCAACGCGGGATCGACCATCTCGCTCAGCCGTTTCGCGCTCGGGTTGTCGCGTGCAGAAACGACCAGGGTGCAGCGCCCGTCTTCGTTCCACAGGCCGATCGGCGTATGCCCGGACAGGCCGGGCCCGCTTTCGACCTTCAGTTCGATCGGCAAGCCTTGCGCCTGTCCGAACGCCACCGCTTCGGAGGCGGCGGCGATCCACTGCGCTTCGCTCGCTTCGCCAGCCCGGGCCGCGCCGGCAAACAGCAGCGCCGCGCCCAGCAGCAGACCCAGGCGCGCGGCCCGGCCTGTGCGCGCCTCCCTCTTACTCATCGCTGAGCAAACCTGCGCTCCAGGCCGCGGCGACGTCCTCGAACGGGGTTGCGGTGGACTCGAACACGCTGGTGTCCCTGGCCAGCCGGATCCAGGCGCGCGTGTCGTGTGCGCTGCGCGCCGCCGGCGGGTCGGCGCGCACCGCTTCGAACCAGGCATACACGCGCGCATAGTGCTCGGGATGATGGCGCCGGGTCCATGCCAGTGCCACCAGGTCGGCGAAGCCTTCCTCGCGCCGCGTTTCGCGCATTGCCCGGGCGTCGGCCAGCAGGTCGGCGCTGGCCGCCTGCTCATCGCCCACTTCCGCGAAGCCGGCCGGCAGCGCATGCCACACTCCTTGCGCATAGCGCCAGCAATGGCCGACCTCGTGCGCCGTCATCGCTTCGATCAGCAAGGTGCGCTCTTGCTCGGGCACCTTGTCGAGGATGGTTTCCGCATCCGGATTGCCGCGCATCGACAACACCAGCTTGCAGCGGCCGCCATCGAAGCCCATCGCCAGCGGAACGTCGCCGGGACGCGCCTTCGGCTGCACTGTGATGTCGATGGGAAGCTTAAGCTGTTGCGAATATGCCAGCACCGGCGCGGCGGCGCGCAGCCAGCGGGTCTCGAGTTCGGTCAGGGTGGCATTGGCGCTGGCGCCAGCCGAGATCAGGTACAGCGATGCGATCAGAATGTGCTTGAGCATGGAGTGGTTCCTCCCGTAATCCATAAGTGCCTATCGGCAATTCTAAAGCACCCGACACCCCTTTTTAAAAATAAATTTCCAGATGGTAAAACGGCAAGCAGCCCAGTCTTGGCGGGCTGTTAAGAAATATTTCGTGATCGTCAGCATTAAATTTTGAACAAAAAAAACCGCAGGACGCGCCTGCGGTTTTTTGCTCGCGGACCCCGGTCTCGCTCTGGCGCGCCTACTTCGCCGCGGGCGCGGCCATCAGCGTTGCCGCGGTCGTGAACGCAGGCCGGATGTCGTTCGGCACCGCCTTCATCTTGTCGAGCCCCTTCTGCACGTCGGGACGAATCACCACGTACTTGCTCATCAGCTGCTGCGCGCGCGCGTAGTCGCCGGTCGCTTCGATGGTCAGGAATTCGCGGTCGAGGTCCATCACGGCCTGTTTGATCTTCTTGAAGTCCACCGCGAAGGTGCCGTCGCCGTGCGAGACGAAGCCGCCTTTGTCGAGCAGGTAGTTCATCTGGATCGCCATGCCGCGCGCGTGCGAATCGGTCAGGCCGAAATGCAGGGTGCGGAAGGCCGACGCCAAAAAGGTGTTGTACAGCTTGCGCTCGGCATCCGCGCCCTGCCCCAGCGTGTCCTTGAGCTGGCCCTTTTCCATCATGTAGGCAAGCGCCCACAGTCCGGTCACGTCGGCCTTGGCTTCCTCGATGGTCGAATAGGTGTCCTTCAGGTCCTGGCGCGGAGTCGAATCCTTGCCGTCCTTTCTGGTCTGGTGCGGTCCCAGCCCGTGCGTGATTTCGTGGGCCAGGATATGCGTGAAGAAGGAGTCGAAATCGAGATCCTTCTGCGCCTCGGGCCGCAGCACCAGCTTGGCAATCGGCATCAGGGTCGATTTGAACTTCGCTTCCTGCACGTTCTTGAGCATCACGCGCTTGGAGCCGCGCGCGCTGACGATGCGCTCGTCGTTGGGCAGGTTGTAGGCGGCCGTCTGCACGCCCATGTTGCCGTCGCCGGCGCCATACACCTGGTTGACCACCACCATCGGCGCCAGCGCGCCCACTTTGGGGTTGCGGTATTGCTTGTCGAGCGGCAGATTGTCTTCCAGCTCCTGCATGTGCTTGCCGAAGAAATCGAGTTTGCCCGTTTCCTTCTGGTCACGGATATTCACGTAGGCTTCGAATGCCGCCTTGTAGCCGAACAGTTCGTCGTTATAGGTCTCGTACGGACCGATGGTGATGTCGACCGGCGAATCGAGGTCCATCCATGCGAAGTCCGATGCCAGGTAATCGTTGGACAGGAAGGCGTCCGCGCGCAGGGTCAGGAATTTCTTGAGCGAGGCATTGTCGGTCGAGGCGGCGGCCTGCTTCAGCAGCCGGGCGAGCTTCTCGAGCTCCGTCTTGTATTCCCCGGAATACTTGACGATCTTGAACTCGCCGTCGGCGCCGCTGCGGATCGTCGTGAAGAACCACTGGGCCGCCTCCTTGTCCTTGGCCGGCAGCGCATTCATCCACGCCTCGAGCGCTTCCTTGCTGGCGCCGGCAGGGTAGAAATTGGCGCCGTCCGGTTTTTTCGCGGGAATCTTGATGCCCGCGTATTGGGCAGGCATGAAAGAGCGGTTGCCGTCGATGATGGACCACGGCCCCTTATTGAGCCAGAAATAATTCAGGCGTGCCTGGCCCAGCGCGGAGGTGTCTTTCTTCAGCGCGGCCCACAGCGCCTCGTTGCCCGACCAGCGCTGGCGCAGCTGCAGGACATCGACGATCCTGGCGGCCTCGATCAGCTTGGCGATGGCAGCCTTGTCGCCGGCCGACAGGCTTGACGTATCGGCGCGCAAGTCGGCAGCTGCGAAACGCCGGGCCATCTGGTTCAGTTCAGCGACGCTGGCGACGGCGGGAGCTGCAACCGGCGATGCACTTGTGGTGCTCGCGGCCAGCAGCAGGATAAATGGAACGAGTAAGTTCTTCATAGGTCCTTTTCTGATTTAAAAATCACGCCTGCATTGTAATACTTAACCGGGCTTGCCCCAGGATCAAGCCCGGGTGGTGGGCCGAACAGCGCCCTACCAGAGTCGCACCGGCGTGGCGCTCTTGCGCCGCAATAGTGCGGCCGCTGAGTATGTGCGTTATCGCACCGAGCAGTGATCCGGTTTCGGGCATCCTTGTCTTTTTACTGGAGGCGTTATGACAATCACATACGACGAGCTGGCAGGGCGCCGCGGGGAGGCAGCATGAGCAAGTCGGCCCGCTACGAATGGCGCGATCAACAGGCCATCCTGAACGAACGCATGAAGGGGTTCATGGCGAACCCGGGCAGTGAACAGATGGAGGCGGTGCTTGCGGAAATGCGCGCCTATGCCGATGCCGCGCGGTCCGGCAACATCGAAATTCCAACCCACTGGACGACCTACAACTGAAAAAACATACCACCGCGCAGCGGTGCATGCACGCCTGACCGGCGGCGCCAACGAATCGGACAAAAAAACCGGGAACCGCCAGCATGGCGGTTCCCGGTTTTTGTTCGTCCTCGCCGGTTCGCGGCGGTTTTCTGCCGGCCAGCGCTGGGGCGAACGCGAAGGCCTTCGGTTTAGCGTTTGCGCATCGGCGGCAGGTCGGTGCACACGCCCTCGTACACTTCGGCTGCCATGCCGATCGATTCGCCCAGGGTCGGATGCGGGTGGATCGTCTTGCCGATATCGACGCCGTCGGCGCCCATCTCGATGGCCAGTGCGATCTCGCCGATCATGTCGCCGGCGTGGGTTCCGACGATGCCGCCGCCGACGATGCGGTGCGTTTCAGCGTCGAACAGCAGCTTGGTGAAGCCCTCGTCGCGCCCGTTGGCGACCGCGCGCCCGCTCGCGGCCCACGGGAAGTGGCCCTTTTCGAGCTTGATGCCCTTGGCCTTCGCTTCGTCTTCGGTGATGCCGACCCATGCCACTTCGGGATCGGTGTAGGCCACCGACGGAATCACCTTCGCGTCGAAGAACGCCTTTTCGCCATGCGCGGCTTCGGCTGCGACATGCGCTTCATGCACCGCCTTGTGCGCCAGCATCGGCTGGCCAACCAGGTCGCCGATGGCGAAAATGTGCGGCACGTTGGTGCGCATCTGGCCATCGACGTTGATGAAGCCGCGTTCCGTGACGGCCACGCCAGCCTTGTCGGCGCCGATCTTGTTGCCGTTCGGGCTGCGGCCAACGGCCACCAGCACCATGTCGTAGAGCTGAGCTTCAGGCGCGGGGGCGCCGGTTTCGGCCGCTTCGAACGTGACCTTGATCCCTTCCGGCAGCGCTTCCACGGCGACGGTCCTGGTCTTGGTCATGATCTTGTCGAAGCGCTTCTCGTTGAACTTCTGCCAGACCTTGACCATGTCGCGGTCGGCGCCTTGCATCAGCCCGTCGAGCATTTCCACCACGTCGATGCGCGCGCCCAGCGTCGAGTACACGTGCGCCATTTCCAGGCCGATGATGCCGCCGCCGATGACCAGCATTTTCTTGGGGATCGCGCGCAGTTCGAGCGCGCCGGTCGAATCGACGATGCGCGGGTCTTCCGGCACGAACGGCAGCTTCACCACCGACGATCCGGCGGCGATGATGGCCTGCTTGAACGCGATGACCTGTTTGGCGCCGTCTGGGCCGGTCACTTCGATGTGGTTCGGCGAGAGGAACTCGCCGACGCCCTGCACCACTTTGACCTTGCGCGCCTTGGCCATGCCGGCCAGGCCGCCGGTCATCTTGCCGACCACTTTTTCCTTCCAGCCGCGCAACTGGCCGATATCGATCTCGGGTTTCGCGAATGCGATGCCATGCTGCGACATCGACGCGGTCTCGTCGATGACGGCGGCCACGTGCAGCAGCGCTTTCGAGGGAATACAGCCGACGTTCAGGCACACGCCGCCCAGCGTTGCATAGCGTTCGACCAGCACCGTGTCCATGCCCAGGTCGGCCGAACGGAATGCGGCCGAATAGCCGCCGGGACCTGCGCCCAGCACCATCATGGCGCATTCGATGTCGACCTTGCCGGCATAGCTGCCGCCGGCCGGCGCAGGGGCAGCCGCAGGGGACGGCGCTGCGGACACAGGCGCGGCCTGGGGCGCCGGCGCCGGGGCTGGCGCAACCGCGGCTGGCGCGGCTGGAGCCGACGCCGCAGGCGCCGCGCCTGCGGCTTCCTCCAGCAACAGCAGGGGCGAGCCCTCGGCGATCTTGTCGCCGATCTTGACCTTGATTTCCTTGACCACGCCCGCATGGCTGGACGGGATCTCCATGCTGGCCTTGTCCGATTCGACGGTAACGAGCGACTGGTCAAGCGTGACCGTATCGCCCACCTTGACCATCAATTCGATCACTTCCACTTCCTTGAAGTCGCCGATGTTCGGGACTTTCACTTCGATCATGCTCATCGTTCGACTCCAATCACAGCAAGGTCTTGCGCAGATCGGCCATGACTTCGGCCAGGTATGCAGTGAAGCGTGCGGCCATTGCGCCGTCGATCACGCGGTGGTCGTACGACAGCGACAGCGGCAGCATCAGGCGCGGCTGGAATGCGGCGCCGTCCCATACCGGCTTCATCGAAGATTTCGACAGCCCCAGGATGGCCACTTCCGGCGCGTTGATGATCGGCGTGAAGGCGGTGCCGCCGATGCCGCCCAGCGACGAGATCGTGAAGGTGGCGCCCTGCATGTCGGTCGGCTTGAGCTTGCCCTCGCGCGCCTGGCCGGACAGTTCGCCCATCTCGGTGGCGATCTGCGAAATCGACTTCTTGTCCGCGTCCTTGACCACCGGGACCATCAGGCCGCTCGGGGTGTCGGCCGCAAAGCCGATGTTGTAGTACTGCTTGAGGATCAGGTTGGCGCCGGTCTCGTCGATTGATGCATTGAAGGCCGGGTACTTCTTGAGCGCCGCGACGCTGGCCTTGATCACGAATGCGAGCATGGTCAGCTTGACGCTCGACTTGGCCTTGGCCAGCGCCGCGTTCGAATCGACGCGGAACTGTTCGAGGTCGGTGACGTCGGATTCGTCGAACTGCGTCACGTGCGGAATCATCACCCAGTTGCGGTGCAGATTCGGGCCGCTGATTTTCTTGATGCGCGACAGCGGCTGCAGTTCGGTCGGACCGAACTTGCTGAAGTCGAGCGAAGGCCACGGCAGCAGGTCGAGGCCGACACCAGTGCCGGCGCCTGCCGGCTTGGCCTCGGCGCCACCGGCCATGATGCCCTTGACGAAATTGTGCACGTCTTGCTGGGTGACGCGCCCCTTCGGACCGCTGCCGGCAACGCGCAACAGGTCGACCCCGAGTTCGCGTGCGAATTTACGGATCGACGGCGAGGCGTGCGCCTTCGCACCCGATACCGCAGGCGCGGCCGCCGGTGCCGGTGCGGCAGGTGCAGGCGCCGGTGCGGCCGGCGCTGGTGCTGCTGCGGCAGGTGCAGGCGCCGGTGCGGCCGGCGCTGGTGCTGCTGCGGCCGGCGCTGGTGCTGCGGCCGGCGCTTGCGCTGCGCCCTCGCCTTCCAGGATCACCATCGGCGAGCCTTCCTTGACCTTGTCGCCCACCTTCACCAGCAGTTCCTTGACGACCCCGGCATGGGAGGATGGAATCTCCATGCTGGCCTTGTCCGATTCGACCGTGATCAGCGACTGGTCGAGCGTGACGCTGTCGCCCGGCTTGACCATCAACTCGATCACTTCGACTTCCTTGAAATCGCCGATATTCGGGACTTTGACTTCCACAGTGCTCATAGCGTTAGCTCCGTTATTCTTTGTTGTTGAGGCCCGCGATTACTGGGTCACCGGATTAGGCTTGTTAGGGTCGATGCCGTATTTCGCAATCGCCTCCGCCACTTTGGATGCCGGCAGCGCGCCTTCGTCGGCCAGCGACTTGAGCGCGGCGATGGTGATGTAATAGCGGTTCACTTCGAAGAATTCACGCAGCTTGACGCGGGTGTCGGAACGGCCGAACCCGTCGGTGCCGAGAACCTTGTAGGTGCGGCCCTTCGGCATGAAGGCGCGGATCTGTTCGGCGAACAGGCGCATGTAGTCGGTGGTGGCGATGATCGGACCGGTGGTCTTTTCCATCAGGCCGGTCACATACGCCGCGCGCGGCGCTTCGCCCGGGTGCACCAGGTTCCAGCGTTCGGCGTCCTGGCCGTCGCGCGCGACCAGGGTCAGCGACGGCGCCGACCACACGTCCGCTGCCACGCCCCAGTCGTTCTTGAGCAGTTCGGCCGCGAAGATCGATTCGCGCAGGATGGTGCCGCAGCCGATCAGCTGCACGCGCTGGGCGGCCCTGGCGTCGCCTTCCTGCAGCAGGTACATGCCTTTCAGGATGCCCTCTTCGGTGCCGGGCTGCAGGCCGGGCTGCTCGTAGTTCTCGTTCATGATCGTGATGTAGTAGAACACGTCCTCCTGCTCGGCGATCATGCGGCGCAGGCCGTCATGGATGATGACCGCCACTTCATGTCCGAAGCTCGGGTCGTACGGCATGCAGCTGGGGATGGTGGCGGCCATGATGTGGCTGTGGCCATCTTCGTGCTGCAGGCCTTCGCCGTTGAGCGTGGTGCGTCCCGCCGTGCCCCCCATCAGGAAGCCGCGTGCGCGGATGTCGCCCGACGCCCACGCCAGGTCGCCGATGCGCTGCATCCCGAACATCGAGTAGAAGGTGTAGAACGGAATCATGATGCGGTCGTTGTTCGAGTACGAGGTCGCCGCGGCGATCCACGAGCACATGCCGCCCGCTTCGTTAATGCCTTCCTGCAGGATCTGGCCGGCCTTGTCTTCGCGGTAGTACATGACCTGGTCCTTGTCGACCGGCTCGTACAACTGGCCTTGCTGGTTGAAGATGCCGATCTGGCGGAACAGGCCTTCCATGCCGAAGGTGCGCGATTCGTCGACCAGGATCGGCACGATGCGCTTGCTCAGGTTCGGGTCGCGCAGCAGGGTCGAGATGACGCGCACGTACGCTTGCGTGGTGGAGATTTCGCGGCCTTCCGCGGTCGGCTCGAGCACATTCTTGAATGCCGACAGCGGCGGCACCGGCAGCGTTTCGTCACTGCGGGTGCGGCGCTGCGGAAGGTAGCCGCCCAGCGCCTGGCGCCGTGCGTGCAGGTAAACCATTTCCGGCGCGTCGTCTGCCGGCTTGAAGAACGGAATTTCGGCCAGCTCGTCGTCCGGGATCGGCAGCGCGAAACGGTCGCGCATTTCGCGCACCGCTTCGTCGTCGAGTTTCTTGGTCTGGTGCGCGGTGTTGCGCGCCTCGCCCGACTTGCCCATGCCGTAGCCCTTGATGGTCTTGATCAGCAACACGGTCGGGGTGCCCTTGTTTTCCTGCGCGACCTTGAAGGCGGCGTAGATCTTGTGCGGATCGTGCCCGCCCCGGGTCAGGCGCCAGATGTCGTCGTCCGTCATGTTGGCAACCAGCTCGAGCAGCTTCGGATGCTTGCCGAAGAAATGCTTGCGCACATAGGCGCCGTCCTTGGCCTTGTAGTTCTGGTACTCGCCGTCGACCGTTTCCATCATCACGCGCTGCAGGATGCCGTCCTTGTCCCTGGCCAGCAGGGCGTCCCAGCCCGGGCCCCAGATCACCTTGACCACATTCCAGCCGGCCCCGCGGAAGTCCGCTTCGAGTTCCTGGATGATCTTGCCGTTGCCGCGCACCGGACCGTCGAGGCGCTGCAGGTTGCAGTTGACGATCATCACCAGGTTGTCGAGGCGCTCGCGCCCGGCCATGCCGATCGCGCCCATCGATTCCGGCTCGTCCATCTCGCCGTCGCCGCAAAATACCCAGACCTTGCGGTTCTCGGTATCGGCGATCGAGCGCGCATGCAGGTACTTGAGGAAGCGCGCCTGGTAGATCGCCATCAGGGGGCCAAGGCCCATCGAGACGGTCGGGAACTGCCAGAAGGTCGGCATCAGCTTCGGATGCGGATAGGAAGACAGGCCCTTGCCGTCGACTTCGCGCCGGAAATTGATCAGTTGTTCTTCCGACAGGCGCCCTTCCAGGAAGGCGCGCGCGTAAATGCCGGGCGAGGAGTGGCCCTGCAGGTAGAGCAGGTCGCCGCCGTGCTCGGCCGTGGGCGCGTGCCAGAAATGGTTAAAGCCGATGCCCAGCATGTTGGCCAGCGAGGCGAAACTGGCCAGGTGGCCGCCCAGGTCGCCATCGGCGCGGTTGGCCCTGACCACCATCGCCATCGCGTTCCAGCGCATCCAGGAGCGCAGGCGCTCTTCGAATTCGAGGTTGCCGGGACAGTGTTCTTCGAGGTGGGCCGGAATCGTGTTGACGTAGGCCGTGTTGCTCGAAAACGGGATGTGGGCGCCGCGCCGGCGCGCCAGGTCGACCATGCGCTCCATCAGGTAGTGGGCGCGTTCGGTTCCTTCGTTTTCGATCACCGCCTCGAGCGCGTCGAGCCATTCCTTGGTTTCCAGTGAATCGGGATCGTTTGCGGCCTGCGCCGTCAACTGGTCGAGTTGAGCTGCCATTGATGTGTCTCCTGTTTGGTAAGTGCCCCACCCGATCCCAGATCGTTGTCGGACGGTTGCTGATCATTTACTCATGTGTGGCGATTCTATCAGTACTTTCAGCTTTTTTCAAATGGCGAGATTCAATTTCATAATGTGGGATAAAAATCCATAATGGCAGGACGCCGCCCTGCGCCGGGGGACCGATCAAGATTCCCCATCCGTAAATATGCGCATGAACGGGGATTGGAGGCGCGCGCTACGGGCCGGCCGCCTTATAATCTTGGTTTTCCTTTCTTCTAACTACAAATCATGTCCGCTCAACTGATCGATGGTGTCGCCCTCTCCCAACAATTGCGCAGCGAAATAGGCCGCCGCGCCGCACTGCTCACGGCCAAGGGCAAGCAGCCGGGCCTGGCGGTGATCCTGGTGGGGGAAGATCCGGCCAGCCAGGTCTACGTGCGCAACAAGGTCAAGGCCTGCGCCGACGTGGGCTTTCATTCGATCCTGGAGAAATACGATGCCGATCTGTCCGAAGCGGCACTGCTCGAGCGCATTGCCAGCCTCAATGCGGACCCGGCCATCCACGGCATCCTGGTGCAGATGCCTTTGCCGCGCCACATCAACCCGCACAAGGTGATCGAGGCGATCTCGACGCGCAAGGACGTGGACGGCTATTCGGTACTGAGCGCGGGCGAGCTGATGACCGGCCTGCCCGGGTTTCGCCCCTGCACCCCGTATGGCTGCATGAAACTGATCGAGAGCACCGGATTCGACCTGCGCGGCAAGCACGCGGTCGTGATCGGGCGCAGCAACACGGTCGGCAAACCAATGGCGCTGCTGCTCTTGCAAGCCAATGCCACGGTGACCATATGCCATAGCGCGACGGCGGACCTGGCTTACCACACGCGCCAGGCCGATGTGGTGGTGGCCGCCGTCGGGCGCCGCAACACGCTCACCGCCGAGATGGTCAAGCCCGGCGCGATCGTGATCGATGTCGGCATGAACCGCGACGACAACGGAAAATTGTGCGGCGATGTCGATTTCGCCGGCGTGCGCGAAGTGGCCTCGCACATCACCCCGGTACCGGGCGGCGTGGGGCCGATGACGATCACCATGCTGTTGATGAATACGGTCGAAGCGGCCGAACGAACCTGATCGACGCGGCATCGACGAGGCCGCGATTGTTGAATATTGGAAATGAGCGAGCTATGAACACCGACACCAATCCCCTTCTCGATTTTTCGAACCTGCCGCGCTTTGACGAGATCAAGCCGGAACACGTCGCGCCCGCGATCGAGCACCTGATCGCGCAGGCCGGCGCCGTGGTCAGGCAGCTCGAGGCGCCGGCCGGCCACGTCACCTGGGACAACTTCGTGGTCCCGCTCGAGGAAGCGACCGAGCGCCTCGGGCGCGCCTGGGGCATCGTCAACCACCTCAACAACGTGGTCGACACGCCCGAGCTGCGCGCCGCCTACAATGAGAACCAGCCCAAGGTCACCGAGTTCTGGACCGCGCTGGCCCAAAACGAGGCGCTGTACGCCAAGTACAAGGCGATCGCGGCCAGCCCGGAATATGCCCAACTCTCGCCGGCCCGCAAGAAAATCGTCTGCAACGCCCTGCGCGACTTCCGCCTTGGCGGCGCGGAACTGCCTCCCGCCAAGAAAGCGCGCTTCGCCGAGATCCAGGAACAGCACGCCGCCGTGGCCACCCGCTTCTCCGAAAACGTGCTCGACGCCACCAGCGACTACAAGCTCCTGATCGCCGATGAAGCCGAACTGGCCGGCCTGCCCGAGGACGTGAAGCAGGCCGCGCGCGCGGCGGCCGAGAAGGACGGCAAGAGCGGCTTTCTGTTCACGCTGCATTTCCCGTCCTACTTTCCGATCCTTCAGTTCTGCGACAACCGTGCGCTGCGCGAAACGATCTACCGCGCCAACGCCACCAAGGCGTCCGAGCTGGGCGCCGTGTTCAGCGAGCTGGAAAAGTGGGACAACACCGACAACATCGCCACCTTGCTGAAATTGCGCGACGAAGAGGCCAAGTTGCTCGACTACCGCAACTTCGCCGAGGTCTCGCTGGTGCCCAAGATGGCCCCCAGCCCGGAACACGTGATCAACTTCCTGGAAGACCTGGCACGGCGCGCGCGCCCGTTCGCCGAACGCGACCTGGCCGAGCTGCGCGCTTTCGCCAGCGCCGAGCTGGGCATCGACAAGCTGGAAGCCTGGGACCTGACGTACGCGTCGGAAAAACTGCGCGAGCGCCGCTACGCCTTCTCGGCCCAGGAAGTCAAGGAGTATTTCCCGGAGCCGAACGTGATCGACGGCCTGTTCCACCTGGTCGAGGGCCTGTTCTCGGTCTCGATCGCACCCGACAGCGCCCCGGTCTGGCATCCCGACGTGCGCTTTTACCGCATCGAGCGCGACGGCCGGCTGATCGGCCAGTTCTACCTCGACCTGTATGCGCGCAGCGGCAAGGGCGGCGGGGCCTGGATGGACGACGCGCGCGGACGGCGCCTGGAGACCGGCGGCGCGGTGCAGACCCCGATTGCCTTCCTGACCTGCAACTTCACGCCGCCGGCCATGGTCGACGGCGCGCTGCAGAGCTCGCTGTTTACGCATGACGAAGTGACCACCCTGTTCCACGAGTTCGGCCACGGCCTGCACCACATGCTCACCGAGGTGGACGAAATCGGCGTGTCGGGCATTTCCGGCGTGGAATGGGATGCGGTCGAGCTGCCGTCCCAGTTCATGGAAAACTTCTGCTGGGAATGGGATGTGCTGCAGCACATGACAGCCCACTTCAAGAGCGGCGAGCCGCTGCCGCGCGCGCTCTACGACAAGATGCTCGCCGCCAAGAACTTCCAGTCGGGGCTGCAAACGCTGCGCCAGGTCGAGTTCTCGCTGATCGACATGCATTTGCATTATGACTACGATCCCTGCAGCGTGAAATCGGTCCAGGAGCTCATCAATGAGGTGCGCGGGAAATTCGCCGTGATGGTGCCGCCCGCATTCAACCGTTTCCAACACTCGTTCGGACATATCTTTGCAGGCGGATACGCAGCCGGGTACTATAGCTACAAGTGGGCTGAAGTATTGTCCGCCGACGCCTATGCCGCCTTCGAAGAGGCAGCCCTGGCGGGCGGCGGCGCCCTGTCCGAAGAAACCGGCAAGCGCTTCCAGCAAGAAATCCTGGCAGTGGGCGGTTCGCGCTCCGCGCTGGAGTCGTTCAAGGCCTTCCGCGGACGCGAACCGAGCATCGATGCACTATTGCGACACAGTGGCATGGAGTCCTCCTGAGGTCCGTGCCCGCAGGAGGGAATGAATGAGATTGGAAATGATCGTGACCGTGCGCCGTTGCGCGGCGGCCGTCCTGCTCTTGTGCGCAGCGAGCGCAGGCGCGCAAATGTTCAAATGGGTGGACGCAAAAGGCGTGGTGCACTACAGCGACCAGCCGCCCCCGGCGCAGCAAGCCAAGGTCGAGCTCAAGACGCCCTCGTCCGGCGCATCCGTGCCGGCGCTGCCATTCGAACTGGCCAGCGCCGCGCGCACCCATCCGGTGGTGCTGTACACCACCGGCACCTGCGGCGCCTGCGACCAGGGCCGCGCCCTGCTCAAGGCGCGCGGGGTGCCGTTTGCCGAAAGAACCGTCAACAACGCTGCCGACCAGGAAAAACTGAAACAGGCCGGCAGCCTCGGACGTCTGCCGCTGTTGCAGGTCGGTCACACCAGCCTGGTCGGTTTCGAGGAAGGCAACTGGAATTCGGCGCTCAGCGCTGCGGCCTATCCGCAGCAAAACATGCTGCCTAAAAACTATACCAACGCCAAGGCGGAACCGGCGGCGCCGCCTCCTCCTCCGGCGCCGCCATCGGCCGAGACGCTGGCGCGCGCCAACGCGGCCAAGGCCGCCGCTGAGCTGCCCCTCAAGAAACCGCCCCCGGTGAACGCGCCGCCCAACTTCCAGTTCTGAGCAGTCAATGACGCGCATCGACTTCCATACCAACATCACCGACAAGCTCGCCTACGCATGCAGGCTGGCGCGCAAAGCATACGCGGCGCGCGCCAGCCTGGTATTGCTGGCGCAGGACGCGGCCCAGGCGGCGGCACTGGACGAGGCGCTGTGGAGCGTGTCCCCGACCGATTTCCTGCCGCACGTCATGGCCGGCGACGCGCTCGCCGCGCACACCCCGATTCTCGTCACCCACCTCGCCGACAGCGCGCTGGACGGCTTGGCGCAGGGCACGATGCTGATCAACCTGAGCAGTTCAACGCCAGCCATCCTGGACCGTTTCGAGCGCATGTTCGAAATCATCTCGACCGATCCTGAAGACGCGGCCGCGGGGCGCAAGCGCTACGCGGCCTATAAACGGCAGGCCTATCCGCTAACCCACCATGTGGCAAACCAACCATGAGCAATAACCCGGTGTTCGACCCAAGTATCCCGGTGTTGACCGAAGTTCTCGTCGAAAAGGCGACCGAGCCCTGCGGGCCGGAAGCGCTCGCGGCCTGGGGCGAGTCCGAATGGGCCGCGCTGGAACAGCGGCTGTGCGAGCGCATCGTGCAGCAACTGCAAGGCCGGGTCGATTTCGTTCTCGAGCAGCGCCTGCGCGACAGCATGGCCGAGGTGCTGCAGCACGCCATCACGGGGCTCACCAGCGAGATCCGGGCAGGTTTACAGGACACCATCGACAGCGTGGTGGCGCGCGCAGTGGCGCAGGAACTGGCCCATCTCAAGGCGCACAAGTAAGCCGTGCGCTTTCAACTGCTTACACAACAGCTGCGAAAGTGCGGGTGCGGGTGTCCACGCAGGGATGCCGGACCGCGTTTACTCAAGTAAATCGCTCTCCTGCGGGCGAAAATATCGACAATCGGCTTTGCTAACCTTTTAATTTGTTGTACCTTTCGCCTACGAAAAACTTTTAAGAGCGGCGTCACAAGCGCCCAGATGTTTCAATCCATTGGAGAATGAATATGCAGCTCAAGACCAAGCTTATCCCCCTGGCCATCGCGATGGCTTTTGCAGGCGCTGCCAGTGCGCAAGACGTCGTCAAGATCGGCCACGTCGCGCCAATCTCGGGCGCCAGCGCGCACCTGGGCAAGGATAATGAAAACGGCGCGAAGATGGCGATCGAAGAGCTCAATGCCAAGGGTTTCATGCTCAACGGCAAGAAAGTCACGCTGCAACTACTGATGGAAGACGACGGCGCCGATCCGAAGCAGGGCACGGCGGTGGCGCAAAAGCTGGTCGACGCGCACGTCAACGGCGTGATCGGCCACCTGAACTCGGGCACCACCGTGCCTGCCTCCAAAATTTATCACGACGCCGGCATCCCGCAGATTTCGCCGTCGGCCACGACCCCGCAATACACCAAGCAAGGCTTCAAGTCGGCCTTTCGCGTGGTGGCCAACGACAACAAGCTGGGCGGCACGCTGGGCCGTTACGCAGTCGAGACCCTGAAGGCACAGAACATCGCCGTGATCGACGACCGCTCGGCCTACGGCCAGGGCGTGGCCGACGAATTCGTCAAGGGCGCGAAAGCCAAGAAGCGTGACATCAAGATCGTCGGCAAGGAATTCACCAACCCGAACGCGACCGACTTCACCGCCATCCTGACTTCCATCAAGGCCAAGAAGCCGGACCTGATCTTCTTTGGCGGCATGGATTCGGTGGGTGGACCGATGCTCAAGCAAATGAAGGCGCTCGGCATCGACGCCAAGTTCATGGGCGGCGACGGCATCTGCACCGAAGCGCTGGCGCGCCTGGCCGGCGACGGCATCGGCGAAGGCCGGGTCACCTGCGCCGAAGCGGGCGGGGTCAAGGGCGAACAAGAGAAGGTCATGGCCGACTTCGTCGCACGCTACAGGAAGAAGTACAACGCCGAGGTGCAGATCTACGCGCCGTATGTGTATGACGCCGTGATGGTGATGGCCAAGGCAATGCAGAACGCCAACTCGGCCGACCCTGTGAAGTATTTGCCTGAGCTGCAAAAAATCAAGTATCAGGGCGTGACCGGCCTGATCCAGTTCGATGCAAATGGCGACATCAGGGACGGCGCGCTGACCCTGTACACCTACAAAGGCGGCAAGAAGACCAAGATGGACGTGATCAAGTAAACGTCGGCCCCCCGCTTGACGCGGGGGATGCCGGGCATAAAAAAAGCGCGCCGACCGAAGTCGGGCGCGCTTTTTTTTTGCCGGGAAGAAATTACTTCTGCGACAGGACCCACTTGACGAGGGTATGGGCTTCCGCCTCGGTGACCTGTGGGTTAGCTGGCATCGGGACCGCGCCCCAGGAACCCGAACCGCCCTTCATTACCTTTGCCACCAGTTTGTTTTCCGCGTCTTTTTGACCGGCGTACTTCGCTGCCACGTCTTTATAAGCCGGGCCGACCAATTTCGATGCCACCGCATGGCATGCCATGCAATTTTTTGCTTTTGCCAAGTCGGCATTGGCCATCGCGCTCGTGGACGCCAGGGCCGACAGTACTACGCACAACATCAAGGACCGTTTCATCTATTTCTCCAGTGTGAAAAATTGCTTCGATTCCGCTGCCTGCATTCTACCGTAAAGCGGCGGTAACTGTTGTTACAACGCTCCATCGGCCCCAGCGGTTGACCAGGAACAGGATCGGTCCCCGATTTTTGTGCCACGGCGCATCGAATTGTTTGTAATATGCAGGTATGAAAAGGAGTTCCCAATGCCACTGATTATCATCATCGCATTACTGGTTGGCCTGCGTTATTTCGAGGTCTGGCGCTTCGCCGAAATATCCTGGTGGTACATCGTTGGCCTGATGGTGTTCGCCTTCATCTGGTTCGAGTTCATCGAAAAGATCCTCGGCCTGGACAAGCGAAAAGCGCACAATGTCGACGAACAGCGCCGCAAGGACCGCGTCAAGCAAAATTTCGAGAAACGCAAGTAAGCGACGCTGCCTTAGTCCGTTACCGCCCCCTTGCTGGCCGACGACGCCAGCCGCGCAAACTTGGCCAGCACCCCGCGCGTATAACGCGGCTGCGGCGGCCGCCAGTTGGCGCGGCGGCGCGCAATTTCCTCGTCCGGCACGTTCAGCTCAATGAGTTGCCGGTGCGCATCGATGGTCACCGAGTCCCCCTCTTCGACCAGCGCGATGGCGCCGCCCTCGAACGCCTCGGGCGCCACGTGCCCGACCACCATGCCCCAGGTGCCGCCCGAAAAACGCCCGTCCGTGATCAGGCCGACCGATTCCCCCAGTCCCTTGCCCACCAGCGCCGAGGTCGGCGCCAGCATTTCCGGCATTCCGGGCCCGCCCTTGGGCCCCAGGTAACGCAGCACCAGCACGTCGCCCGGCTTGATCGCATCGGCCAGAATCGCATCCATGGCGCTGTATTCGTCGTCGAACACGCGCGCCGGCCCGGTAATGACCGGATTTTTCAGGCCGGTGATCTTGGCCACGCTGCCGTCCGGCGCCAGGTTGCCCTTCAGGATGGCCAGGTGGCCCTGCTGGTACAGCGCCTGGTCGAGGCTGCGGATCACGTCCTGCCCCGCCGGCGGCTGCGGCGCCACGCCGGCCAGTTGTTCGGCAATGGTGCGCCCGGTGATGGTCATGCAGTGGCCGTGCAGCAGGCCGGCGTCGAGCAGCAGCTTCATCACTTGCGGAATCCCGCCTGCCGCGTGCAAGTCGGTCGCCACGTACTGGCCGGAAGGCTTGAGGTTGCAGATGACCGGCGTACGCTGGCGTACCCGCTCGAAGTCGTCGATGCTCCACTCGACTTCGGCGGCGTGGGCGATCGCCAGGTAATGCAGCACCGCGTTGCTGGAGCCGCCGATGGCCATGATCAGCGCGACCGCGTTCTCGATTGAATCGCGCTTGATGATGTCGCGCGGCTTGAGATCGCGCTTGACGGCCTCGACCAGTATGCGCGCGGCCTCGGCCGCGGCGGCGTCGATCTCGTGGTCCGGATTGTTCATCGTCGACGAGTACGGCAAGGCCATCCCGAGCGCCTCGAACGAGGACGACATGGTGTTGGCGCTGTACATGCCGCCGCAGGAGCCGGTGCCCGGGCAGGCATTGCGCTCGATGCCCTCGAAGTCCTGCTGGCCGATGCGTCCGGCGGCCAATTCGCCGACCGCTTCAAAGGCCGACACAATGGTCAGGTCGCGGCCTTTCCACTTGCCCGGCTTGATGGTGCCGCCGTAGACGAAGATGCCCGGCACGTTGGCGCGCGCCAGTGCGATCATTGCCCCCGGCATGTTCTTGTCGCAGCCGCCAATCGCAACGATGCCGTCCATCCACTGGCCGTTGACACAGGTTTCAATGCAATCGGCGATCACCTCGCGCGAGATCAGCGAATACTTCATCCCTTCGGTGCCCATCGACATGCCGTCGGAAATGGTGGGCGTGCCGAACACCTGGGGATTGGCGCCGGCCTGCCTGAGCGTCGCGATGACGATGTCGGCCAGCTTTTGCAGGCCCGCATTACAGGGGGTGATGCCGGAATGGGCGTTCGCGATGCCCACCATCGGCTTCTCGAAGTCCTCCTGGCGGTAGCCCATCGCGTAGTACATGGCGCGGTTGGGACTGCGCGCCACGCCTTCGGTGATGTGGCGGGAACGGCGGTTGTAGCGAAGCTGGCTGGCCATGACGACCTCCTTTGATCCGAGAAAGGCAGAATGCCTTGCGCGCCGGCCGGGGTCAAATATATGATTGGCGTGTCGTTGAGTCGGGCCGCATATCACCGAGCAGGTTTTACATGGATACGCATATTAATGAACCTTGAACTTCGCCAGTTGCGTTATTTCGTCACGGTTGCCGAGGAACTCCACTTCGGCAGGGCCGCCGAGCGCCTGCACATGACCCAGCCGCCGCTGTCGCAAGCCATCCAGGGGCTCGAAGAGCTGCTCGGCGCCGCGCTGTTCCTGCGCAGCCGGCGCACCGTCGCGCTGACCGCGGCCGGACAGGCGCTGCTGCCGGAAGCGCGCCGCATGCTGGCCCAGGCGCTCGAGCTGCCCGAGCTGGTGCGGCGCGCCGCGGCCGGCGAATCGGGCCGGCTCGCGCTCGCCTTCGTCTCCTCGGCCGACTACAGCGTGCTGCCGCCCTTCCTGCGCAACTATCGGGCCCAGTATCCGCAGGTCCAGATCGTGCTGCAGGAGGCCACCACCGACCTGCAGATCGAGGACCTGATGCACGGGCGCATGGACGCCGGCCTCCTGATACCGCCCCTGCCCGACAAGGCCCGCCTCGCGCTCGACTACCTGAAGGTGCTGTCCGAGCCGCTGATCCTGGCCGCCCCGAGCGGCCTTGACGCCCTGCGTGCAAGCGGACCGGTCTGGCTGAAAGACCTGCCGCCGCTGCCGCTGATCATTTTCCCGCGTCCGATCGCGCCCGCGCTGCACGACGCCATCCTGGCCTGCTTTCGCGCCGCCGGGATCACCCCCGAGATCGGCCAGGAAGCGATCCAGATGCAAACCATCGTCAGCCTGGTGTCGGCCGGCATGGGGATGGCACTTGTGCCACAATCGGTCTCCAACCTGATGCGCCCCGGCGTAGAATACCGCTCGTTGCACGACCTAACGCCGCAGGTCGAGACCGGGCTGGCATGGCGGCGCGATAACAGCTCGCCGGTCCTGCAAGGCTTTTTGGAATCACTAAGAAAGAACACATTATGCTGACCCACCCGATGCCGGACCCTGTCGCCTTTTCAATCGGTCCGGTGCAAGTGCACTGGTACGGCCTGATGTACGTGCTGGCGTTCGCGCTGTTCCTGACGCTGGGCCGGGTGCGGGTCAGGCAGCCGCACATCGCCGCGCTGGGCTGGAAGAACGAAGACCTCGACGACATGCTGTTTTACGGCATGCTCGGGGTGGTGATCGGCGGGCGCCTGGGCGAAGTGCTGTTTTACCGTCCCGGCTTTTTCCTTGCCAATCCGCTCGAGATCTTCATGGTCTGGCATGGCGGCATGTCCTTCCACGGCGGCTTCATCGGCGTGCTGATCGCGATGGCGCTATGGGCGCGCAAGGCCGGGCGCAACCTGCTCGACGTCTATGATTTCATCGCGCCGCTGGTGCCGCTCGGCTACGCGGCCGGGCGCATCGGCAACTTCATCAACGCCGAACTGCCCGGCCGCGTGGCCGACGCAAGTTTGCCGTGGGCCATGCTGTGGCCGGGCGTGGAAGGCCCGCGCCATCCGTCGCCGCTATACCAGGCGCTAATCGACGGCATCGTCGTGTTCGTGATCCTGTGGCTGTATGCGCGCAAGGCGCGCCCGCGGCTGGCGGTGGGCGCGATGTACACCCTGCTGTATGGCTGCGCGCGTTTCTTCACCGAGTATTTCCGCGTGCCCGATTACGAAGTGACGTTCGCCGGCATCACCATCACCTCCGGCCAGATGCTGTCGCTGCCGATGATCGGCGCCGCCATCGTGATGCTGCTGTGGGCCTACTCGCGCCCGAGGCGCCAGGGCGCGCGCGACCCGGCCACGCTTACCTGAACGCCTTCCACAGCATATACCCGGCCAGCGCGTACAGGATAAAGGCAAAGATCCGCTGCAGCTTACGCACCGGCATCTTATGCGCAACACGCGCCCCCAGCGGCGCCATGGTCACGCTGGCGGCGGCGATCACCAGCAGCGCCGGCAAATAGATAAAGCCCAGCGAATAAGGCGGCAAACCCGGCTCGCCCCAGCCGAAATAAATGTTCGACAAGGTCCCGGCCAGCGCGATCGGAAACCCCAGCGCGGCGCTGGTGGCGACGGCATTGTGAATCTTGATGTTGCACCAAGTCATGAACGGGATCGAGATGAACCCGCCCCCCGCCCCCAGCAATCCCGACACCACGCCGATC